>OHKH01000088.1_pt1 | contig 56206 bp, 72 predicted proteins | sample 1568831 | NCBI WGS metagenome assembly OHKH01 (sample SAMEA3879581, study PRJEB24766) | human gut metagenome | biome: human-associated habitat; feature: feces | place: USA | collected 1985/1987
CAATGTCGATGATGTAGGCATTCTTCTCGCTCTTTTCCGTATAACACAGGTCGAGTATGTAGCAGCTTGTATAGTCAGTTATAATAGACAGGTTGGTGTTCGGGAAGTCTGTCAGGTATTTGGATATAAAGGATATTGTCGTACTTGTCAAGGGCAAAATAATTAGGATTGAATCCCCCGCGGATCTTGACTATCTTATCCGGGAAGATAATCTGGCAGACTTTGTTTTGCTGGAGAGGTATTTGATCGGGTTTTGCCCCCCCCCATATGGTCAAACAAACGAATACGATGGCGGGAATATATTTTTTCATTACTTAAAAGTGTTATTTATAACATTTTTATGCCTGAATTGTCTTTACGAACCCATATTCCCGGACGTATTTTTTTGTTGTAAATCATATGTAAGAAAATATTTGTATATCGGTATTGATTATTAGTTATTTACAGATTTTTTGTAAGGGCTTGTAATGTGCTGAATTTGCTGTTGGCATATTATCTTTATGGTAGTAAATTTTTATTTTCAGCCCATGAAAAAAACATTGCCATATCTGCTCTCAATTGCTATCCTCTGCCTGGTGGCCGGTGGCCATGCGCAAACTCCGGATGAGCAAATCTGTATATCGAGATTCGAGGCTGCCTATACGGAAATTACGGACATGCTCGACGGCAAGGATAGTGTAGACCTCAAGCGGGCTGTGTTCCTGATGGAATGGGCCGTGTTGGACGGCGGGCTTGATTATGATGCTTATTGTTTCGGTATAGATACGATGGCAATGGGTATCAAGCGCTTTATTGAGGTAAACAATCTTGATAAGGTGAAGATCGGGGGCAATATCGCGCTCCTCGAATTCTTTTCACGCCCCTACACGATGAATGGATTCCGGCCTTTCGTATATGATTTCGACGATTTCCGTGGAGACAAAGATTCGACAAAAGTTTTCGTGACGAAGCTGATGCGCACGCACGACGGCCAGTGCCGGAGTCTGCCTTTGCTCTATAAGATACTGGCCAACGAAATCGGTATTGAGGCTTACATTGCTTATGCTCCGAACCATACCTTTATCCGCCATCGGGATGAGGAAGATAGGCGGTGGATAAACGTCGAGCTGACGAACCATTCCCTGCCGCGAGAGATCTTTATCGTCGAGACGATGGGGATTACCGAGGAGGCGATCAAGAAGGGTATCTACCTGAAACCCTGCGAAGATCGGGAAGTCGTTATCCACCTTCTCGCAGAACTTGCCGTCTCCTTTTTCAATAAATTCTGCTTCATAGATCCGTTCGTGCATAAATGCCTGGGGAAAGTACTGAAATATGACCCCGATAATCTGTATGCCCTGATGAACGTGAATGATTGTTTCTTTATAATGGCATACCAGCATCGCAAGGAGTTGGAGGCGCAAGGACTACCGAATGATAAGTTTATGGACGATGTGAAGTTCATACTTCAAGATCTCGAAAAACGGATAAAGGCCACCGGCCATGTCGATATGCCGAAACACTTGTACGACGCATGGGTCAAGTCTATGGAAGAGGAGATCGCCCGCCGCAAGTCCGAAGAACATGCATCCTAAACTCCAATATTATGAAAACGAAAAACTTACTGCTGATTTGCATTTTCAGTTTATTAACTGTAAATTTGAGTTATGCCCGGTGGCCGCAGGTAGACCCGCATGCCGAGAACTATTACGATCAAAGCCCGTATTCGTTTGCCGGAAACAATCCGATTAGGAATATAGACCCTGATGGAAAGGATTGGTATACAAACGAGAATGGTGATAGGATGTGGCGAGCCATTCAGGATAAATCGTACACAGATGATAATGGTGTTACTTGGACAAATGCCGGTACGACTTATTTACATCATAGGAAAGATGGAAGTGCTATTTATTATTCACAATCGACTAACGATGATGGAGATTTAACATTATCGCCACACTCTCTTTCGCGTGATGAAATGGCTGTCTTTGGCTTGTTTCATTCCGAGGGAGCCATGATGGCTGCAATTGAGGATCATGTCAATCCGACAGCAGGTAGCTTTGCACGAATGGTCGGAAAAGAAATGTTGGCTCAATGGACAGATCCATATACATTATCAGCCGGAGCCTCGATTGGGGTTGTGGGCTTACAATCGGTTCGTACGGCCCGGCCCGCCAGCATGGAATCAAGTCGGTCAGTCGGATCGATAAAAGGATATACTAAACATGGTTTGATGCAGGCCATGCAGAGAGACGGAGGTAGAGGTGTTCATCCTTCAGCAATTGTTGATGCCGTGCGGAATCCAATAAATGTTGTTTCTCAGCCTGGAGGTAAAACAAAGTATGTAGGAAAGAGTGCAAGCGTAGTTTTGAATAACCAAGGTAAAATTATTACAGTATATGGGCAACCCAGAAATCCGAATGTAAAATGAATCCAAAGATGAAAATGAAGATAACTAATCGACAGTATAATTTGCTTCGTACATACTCATTGATTGATACTAATCATGTAGCCAATGAAGATACTAATTCGGTTCGATTGATTGGGGATGAGGCCTTTTTTCGAGTATTATTAGATGGGTTGTCAGATGTTTTGGTACAAAAGGGACTTATTTCAGGAAGTGATGAACCCAATGATATCGGATTAGAAATAGAAGCTATCATTGATATTGTAAGCCGGGAATTATATTCCTAACCAGAAAACTTTCAATGAATGTAACTACCAAGGCCGGTGAATCCGGCCTTGGTAGTTCAAATTTTCCGAGCTTTCAGGAGCGTCGATGATGTCACCCTGAAGAACAATCCCCGTTCCCCGTTGTCTTCGACCATTTCAATCAGCAAAACCCTGTCGTTGGAGAAATTGAATTTGTCGAATTTATAGACTACGGTCATCGTCTTTTTGTACTCGATGGTGTGTGCCGGGACGTAACTGCCTGCCGGCGACAGATCTGTCCGGTCAAAGGACGTCATTCGGCCTTTCTTTTTTGTGACGATTGCGAAGCCGCAGTAGTTGTAGGTGTACGGCAGCTCGCTGTTATTGGTGATATCCAATTTGAAATATACGTAATTATCTCTGGTGTATATACCCTTCAGGAATACTTCCATTGCCTTGTCCGCAACTCCATTTTGGGCCACGATGAAATCCCGCTGCTTCAGGATTGATTCATATTCTCCGGTTTCCGGATGTGCTGTGGCCGGTGCCGGTATTTTATCTCCATCAAGTTGTGACCGCAATGGGGAAGATGGCTTCAGTCCTGCCTCGGATGGGTCTGGAGTATTGACGTAGATTCTGTCGGCAATGTCGATGATGTAGGCATTCTTCTCGCTCTTTTCCGTATAACACAGGTCGAGCAGCTCGTATCGTCAGTGATAATAGACAGGTTGGTATTCGGAAAGTCTGTCAGGCATTGGATATAGAGGATATTGTCGTACTTGTCGAGGGCAAAGTAATTGGGATTGAATCCCCCGCGGATCTTGGCGATCTTATCCGGGAAGATAATTTGGCAGACTTTGTTTTGCTGGAGAGGTATTTGTTCGGGTTTTGCTCCATACCCCGATGTGGCCAAACAAACGAATACGATGGCGACATTTTTATTTCGGCAGGCCGGGCCGGAGAAAGACCTTTTGGTTGTCGAAGAATGATACATATGTTTCTTTGCGTGAGCGCCCCGCATTTGAAATGTCTCGGACGACGGAGCCGACCAGTCCGCCGGTCACTGTCGAGATCTTCCGGTCGATCGCCGACGCTGCGGCCGAGCTTGTGGCATCGCCCACGATCTTCTGGTTCTGGTCATTTTGGACTGGCAGTCCGGGGCTGCCGTCTTCAGAGTACCCGGAAAGCTCCAGAGAATATATTGCAGCGCCGAATTTTATGGATTCGACAGTGACCTGTACCCGATTATTGTTTAATGCGATCTGTGCATATATTATGGAATTTCGGGGAATGACCTGCCCGTTTGAAAGAATTACCGATGTGTCGATACGCAGTGCCAGCCTATTGCCGACCATGACGGTTTGCGGCCCGTGTATGAAGGCCGGAATCTCACTGGGTGATGCAATGGAGACTGCTGCATCGGAATCCGTGTTCATTGGATCTTGCAGATCCGAAAGGTTGAATCCTTCTTCCATCAGTTTCTTTTGCTGGGCCAGGATTTCATCTTTTGTCAGCGGACGCGATGGCGCGGTCTGGGACTCGTCTGTGGCCGTGGCATTGGGTTGATTCTGCGACTGTGAATTGTAGATCGCATCGAGTTCCTGCTGGATGGCTGATTTCTCCATGGCGTTTCGTTCCGCGGCCGGAGCGTAACTCGTCGTTGTGCCGGGAACTTGTGAACTCTGCGCAACAGGGGAAGGTGTTTCTCCCGTAGGCGTTTCTGGAACAAATATGGCATCGAAAGATATTTTTACATCTTCAGGCACTGTCTTGCTCTGGCTATTTGCGAGTCTTTCCTGATAGAGTTTTTCATCGGTATCCCCTTGTGTCCGGGGTGTTTCAGCCACAATGTCAAATGCAATATCTTCAGATGCCACCCTCTCATCCGTACTTGTGTTCGACTGTATTGATAGTACTCCTCGGATTATAAGTCCGAATATCAGTATAAGCACAACGGCCATACCTAATAATAAGATTTTTTTGCTTATTACGATCGTACTATTTTTTGAATTTATCTGTCCTGCTACTGTCCATCCTGTCGTAATTTTAGTGCGTAATTGACCCGGGCAATGTATTGTCCTGTTTTAACATGAGCATGTCGCGGTCGCTTTTTACTCCAGCCGAAATTTCCGGCAAAGAAAGTGTTTATGGTGTTGGTCTCGATCACGAATAATATGTCGATAATGATGAAGAGCCTCCACATCGAGGAGGCCGCAGCTCCAAGAACGCTTGTGACCAGTACTGCAAGCATAAGGAGAAATATCCCCAGCGGAAGTTTAAATACGGGGGGATAAACGCAAAGTCTGCATCTGTATCGTGGTCTCTGGGGCATTTTAGAGCTTTTGCGTGATGAAATCTGAAATCGACGAGGCGAACAACATTACCGAAAGACCGATGATGAGATATCCCAGCTTTGTTATTATATCCTTCGTTTCCTTCTGGGATATCTCTTGTCCGGATAGGATGCTTTTGGTGGCCGTACTCAACCCTATTTTGATTACAGCGATAAGGGCGATCAAGCCAGCCACGATTTGTACGCCATCTTTGATTACACCCTTTAGCTTTGTCGTGGCTGCTATGTCCTGTCCACCGGCAGCCCACAGAAAGATTGGGATGAAAAGTAAAATTGGCAGTAAAACAATGATTTTCCGTTTCATAGTGCTATTGTTTTAAATTAAAGTTTTTGAAGTCGATTTTCGTGATAGCGAGTGCATGCGGATTCTCTTTCGTCCTCTCTTTTGTTTCCTCGAGATAGAATGTGATGGATACTTCGTAAATTTGCGGTTTACTATGGACTTCCGAGGTGATCGTTACCGTGAATATGGCGTCTACCGTCAGCGGATTCTCTGCGACACACTTCAAGTCGGTTATCTGCACGCTTTGGGAAATGTTGTATTGGCGCATGTTCGTAAACCAGTTGTCCTTGTCGAACCGCTGTTTGAGTGCGTATATTGACGAGTTTCCAAGGGCATAGGTGCTGCTTATGCGTTGCTCATAGGTGTATTTGTCGATGTCGAAGAACAGCATGATGAAGAGCCGTACATGGGCTTCTGCCTCGATCTTGCGGAACTCGGCGGCCCTAATCCGGGTTGCGATCGCTACATCACCATCCTGATTGAGTATGTAAGCCGAGGAGGTCGCCTGCAATATCCTCGTTTCAGTGTGGATATACATGGCGGTCATAAATATCGCGCAGACAATGAGTATCGCGATGATACCTTTGCGATAGAAGCCGACTGCGTTGTCGAGCTGTGTCAGATGTTCAAAGATTTTCATGGTCTATTATTCAAAGTATCGTCCGGATACTCCTTTTTTTTGTTTCAGATAAGTTTCCTTGAAGAATTGTCCGGATGTTACCGAACGACTCTTGAGTATTCCCCAAGTCATCGCGCCGACAGTCATGAACGAAGTGGTAATTTGTTGGGGAAGTTGAGCTGCGGCTTCAGAACCACCGACACAAAGAACCGTCAGCGTCGGAGCGCAGAGATAGGCCGCTCCGAAGGCGAATGCCATTAATGCTATTCCCAATTGCGCTACGGAAAGTGAATTGCTGGCGACATCGAAGAGCAAAAGGTTCTGCAATATTTCGATGGCCGCGATGATGAAACTCATCATCGTTACCGTTATGTAACTTTGCCACCATGCGCCGATGGTCTTTTCTGCTCCGTATATAAAGGACAGGGCGACCGCAACGGGGAAAGTAATTCGTAGCAATGCCTTAATGATAAGTACAAAAAAGGTAATTATCAGCTTGCAGAATGCTCCGACGATGAGACATATATTTGCGAGCAATTTGACCAAGCCTCCTTTGATCAGACTCCAAAGCGATTCTTTTTTATTGTCCTCGTTGAAGTCCGAAGCATTGTCTATTTTTGCTCCATTATAGTTCCTTTTCGACACCCGGGCTTGGGCGCGTTTAACATTTCTTATGTCATTTTCACTCAGTGCGTACTCGCTTGCCTCAATGCGGCCGAGGCCATCGCTTTTGTCAATTGCGACCTGCATAGCATCTTGTCTGTTCGGATACAGATATTCAATGGCGGTTTCCCCAAAAAAATCAACCGCAGGTATTATGCAATAGCCGAATATGAGTATTAGGAATAGATGTACGCACCTCATTATCTCAGCTTGTAAATCTTTTCCGGTTTTTTCTCTGAGAGCGAATAATGCTCCGTTTACTATAAGGAAGAACATTAATCCCGCTCCGAGGACGCCATAATAACTGCCTACTTCTGAGGAGAGGAGCGTTAAAAAGTTTGAATTGAAGTAGGTTTCGAACTGTGTAGTGAACGAATTGATTATATTCGCGAGACCAGAAGTGAGTATTGGGTTCATTTTTTCCGATTTGTTAAATATTCATCGAGTTCGTACATCCCCAGTTCGTGTTGTTTGCGATTGACTGAACATATGAGATAGGTGTGGTAACTACAAATGATGCCATATGTATCGTCCATTTGTTTACGGACATCATCGAGATATCGCGCCATTTCAGTGAGTGTGGTTTGTGCGCCGGATTGCATACTATTGAGTAAGTCTTTCAGATCACCCATTGCTCCGTCCATGATATTATTTACGGACAGTTTCCCATCTTGATCCGCTTGGCCGAAGACGACCTTATTCAGAACCGCCACATGGTAGCTGGCCTCTTCGTCTTCGAAATAAATGCTGTTGTCATATATATATTTTATGGTTTCGAGATACTCGATGTATATCTCGTGGGTTCGTGACGAGACCCGGTATAGTCTGTTTCCGGCGTTATAGACTTTGGCCAGAGAACTTGTGAGCTGTATTGATTGCTGGGTAATTTTTTTCAGGTCGGATATTTCCATTCCCGACGCTTCGGACAGGGCTTCCAATGCTCCGAGGTACGGAGTGAGGAATCCTATCAGAGCTGCTGCATCCTGCCCAAATTGCGCTTTTGTTGGGAGTGGGTGTAGTAGCACGCCGGCCAGAATGATGATGAGTATTTTTTTCATAGGCAAAAGTGTTATTTATAACATTTTTACATTACTTGTTTTGGGCATGGCAAAAGGCATTGATGGCCATCTGTACATTGCCGTTATATTGGTCGATGTATTTCTTTATCGTAGCCTTGTGTTCTTTCGATGTCGTATAAAGGGCGAGTTCTTCATGGGAAAGTTGCACGATATATTCTGTGGTATGTGCGCCTTGCCGGATACATATCGCGTGGTCGGATTTCTTCATTGACAGGATGATCTCCAGATCCCGGGATGTGAGTGATAATTCTGATTGATATTTCTTGAGGTTAGCCTCCTTGCCTTCATGCGAGAGGAAGAACATGGTGTCGGAATTGTTGATGATCGCCTCGTGGTGTTCCGAGTGTATAATGTCGGGCACGTCTTGGACGATCAGTCCGATGCCGCTGTCCTCTTTTCTGATCGTTTTGTACAGGTATTTGATGAAATCCCCGAAGTACGGATCATCGAGGAGTTTCCATGCCTCGTCGAGCCAGAAGATTTTATATTTCGTGGGGGCTTCGGCCAATACTTTCTTGGCCATGAGCATAACCAGATAAAGTACAATTTTGTAGATTGATTTAACATTGGATACAGCTTTCAATTCGACTATGCACATGCGCAACTGGGGTGCGAGGTTGAGTGAATTGTTTTGGCTGTTCAACAAAAGCGACCATTCTCCTTCTTTGCTGTATTGATGCAATACGAGTTCGAAAGAATCGAAATCGAAATATTTGTCATTTAAAGTCCCTCGCTCGTGCTGCTGTATGATATACTTATAGAAGGAATCGAAATTGACGTACTCTGTTCGCTGTTCATAACGGAGAGAGTAGAAATCGTACAATAGCTTTTTGATATATGCAGTTTTGCCGGGATCGTCTTTTAATCCGAGTCCATTGTTTTGATCCCATAACAGGAGTATCAGGCTTGCCAGCATTTCGAGTTCCGGAACCAATAGTTTTTCCGAATCGTTTTTCGGATCGACGAACGGGATCAGAAACGGGTTGAACGATAACTCCTCTCCCGTAGGCGTCATTCGCATATACCCGGATTTCTCTCCCATGAGATAGTGCAGCATTTCATAGCTTTCCCCATCGTCGAGAATGAAGTTGAAATATTCGTCGGTTTGGACAAGGCCCGAGATCAATTTGTTTGCGGACACCGATTTCCCACTCCCCGATGGGCCGATAGCTGTAAAATTTCGATTAGAGATCTGTGAGTTTCGCATGGTCTCGTTGAAGATATCGACGACGACAGGTTTCCCATGTGTATCGTTCAGAACGATACCATCTCGGGCTTGGGCATAATCGGCTTCGAGATTTGAAAAAACAGTGACTTCATCAAGAAAAGTCGGATACATGTCAAGCGGGAATTCAAGCCCCGAACAGCATCCGCCGATCGACGACATGAAGATATGTTCGAAGTCCAGTGACAGCCTAGTCGGGGCGATCTGCATTTTTTCCAGTGCGATGTCTAATTTATCCTCGATCGCGGTTTCTTCATTTTCAGGATAAATCAGGAAGGCATTGAAATGGTGATATACAGGGAGGCTTTCTCCCGTTTCTATGATCTCGGCCATCGTTTCGGCCGATGCAATGTGCGACGCGGCTGCCTTGCCCAAAAAAGCTATGTTTCGGGTAAAGGTTTTCAGATGCTTCCTTATTGCAACGGGATCCTCCCGGCTTATGATGTTGTTTATTATTTTGTAGCATGGGACACTCCAGCATAAGGGCGATACCAGAGCGTTAAACCGTTGTGCATAGGGACTGCTGGTTGCATTGTTTCTTACTTTATCCCGAAGTGATTTGATGTGCGGATCTGCGAGAACTGCGATGCCGGCCATCTTGTAGTTTCCGAATTTTTGATCTTGAAACGAGAGGTCGAGGGCGCATCGTCCCTGCATGGAGAAGAAGTCCCGGAGATATTCTAACCAGTCCTTGTCGTCCATGCGCCTTGGGGAGAATTGAGAGAGCGCAGCTCTGAAGCGTTTTATGACACTTACTATTTTGTCGATCGCCTCGTCCGAATAGTCGCTTTGTATCGAAATGCTTTTTTGTTTGGTTATGAATATGTATGATTTGCTCGAGAGCCACCGCTTCCCATTGTACATGCGGTTTACAGTTTTCGAGAGGTAGTTGTCGTAGTGCGGTAGATCCTGCGGTGCATAATAGATAATATCCTGTTGGTGGAAAGTATATCCTTCGTCAAGATCTTTGATCGCAGCTTCCAGTTGCGTATACAACCGCATTCCGTCCCCCGAGCCGTCGTCTCTGAAATCAGCCTTTGAGAGTGTGTCGTATTCGGGCAGTGTCAGTATAAAGCCGACGGTTACGCTGCCATCTTTAGCTATGACATAGCCGTCGCCGATCCTGTATATGGGAATGATGTTTTCCAAGTTCGTCCGTGCCATGACTCATTCTTCAAAAAGGTCGCGTGTGTTGAAATCTCGTTGGGGTAAAATCGTAGTGATCTCTTCTTCGGTGCCGGTGATCTGCTGGATGATCCTTTTGTCATGCTTTATATCATCATCCGAAGAATGCAGCGTTGAGTCGTAATCGACCGGGATCATCGCCAGAATTCTGTCCAGTTTCGATATTATTTCGTCTTCGACCGGGGAGATTTCCTTGACGGCCATTTCAGGGATAGATTTGACTGGCTTTTTCCGATAGAAATATACTGCAATGTATAGCAAAGCGAGGACGATGATTATCAGGGCGATCTCGATCAGAAAAGAGTATTTGATATATGTGTCCATTTTATTTTCTGTGCGTAGTACGATTGGAGATAAGGTAGTCCTTCAGCATGTTGTTGCTGTCTGTGAGCAGAGATTTAATCGCCGTATGAGTAGGGTTCAACGGCCCGTCAGGATTGAAAAAGAGTGCAAAAATGTTATTTATAACATTTGTAATAGGTATCTCCCCGAGAATAGCTATCGCTCGTATCCGGTGCAGGTATTCTTCGCAGATCGGGTACGCTGTCCGCGAATTCTTGTAGTTCTGTCGGATGAGGATCTGCGTCGCGATTTTTTGCAGATCTAAAGCGGATTCGTAGTCATTCTGATTCTCTCTCTCCGGTTTGGGCATTGGTTCTGGGATAGACGCAGGTTTAGGTTCAGATGCTATTTCCTTCCCCATTGCGCTTTGGTCTTCTGTGGGGTCTTCGGGCACAATCAGCTCCGCAGATTCTGCCAGACCCTGTATACTCTGGTATTTGCGCCTACTTGCCATTTGTAATCTTGATTATTTCTGCCGCCATTTCTTGTAAATAGGGTTTGGCCACGGAGTAGGTGCCGAGGTTAAGGTTGACCTTGAGGGATGCAGGAATGACCGTGTTACAGTCGTTCAGGGGAGAGTAGGGAATCCTTGCTTGTAGGAATGGGATTCCGTAGTCGTTGGAGAGGCGCTTCTCTGTGGAATTTGTTTTCCGGAGCCGGGATACCTCGAACTTATTCCAAAGAATATATTTCGACTGAAAGTCGATCGGAAGTCCTTGCAGAGTTTTTAGAAAACATTCTGTGCCCAGTACATCACTCGGGTTAATCGAGGTGGGGATGAAGATGTGTTGTACTAATTGCAGAAATGCGCCGGTACCATCTTGTGTCAGGGTTCCGGGGAAGTCGATAAAAACATAGTCATATTCCTGAGACTGTATATTCTCCAATGCTCTGGATATTTGTGTGTCGTTTCCCAGATCGACGTATTGCATTTTGTAGGTTTTGAATCCTGCGTCGATGAGCAATGCGTAGCGGCGCTGAAACTGGCCGATCTCGGTCTTTTGTCCGAGATCCATCGCCAAGAACTCCGGAGAGGTTTCTTTGTATGACAGTTGCTCTATATCTCGTTTCCGCTTTGCCGTATTGGTTTGCTGGGGGTCGATATCGACGACCAGAACGTTAACTTGTTTGCCTGAGTGCAGTAGGTGCCACAGGATTATTTCGTTGGGTAAGATGTTGGTAAGGACGGATTTTCCCGCACCACCCTTTTGCGTCATGAACGCGCATATTTTGCTGTCGGTTGCCATCTCTCGGGGATTATTTTCTGAGCAAAATTATCGTGTCATTTTTTGCGAATGAAATTATACATCGTTTTTGAGGCGAATTCTACATGTGTTTTCGGGATTTATTTAATGGATTAATTAGCTTAATAATTAATTAGTTAAATAATGAATTCAATAATTCGTGTATTAATGCGCGAGATCGTTGGAAAGGCAGTATTATTTGGTTATCGTAGTGAAGGACAGCTACTTTTGCTTTTAGGGTCGAAAGAAGTGGCAAGATGTGAGTTTGTCGGACAAACTCTCACAACAACCTGCTCCGCAGCCTGTTGCATCTTGCGTCAATGCTCCGGAAGCGGTGCATTTGACGAAAATTTGCCCTTCGGTTAATTTTTGAATTAGGAATATGGATGATAAAAGAAACCATAGAATTTACTGCCGTTTGACATCTGCCGAATATGGTCGGTTTAAGACGGAGGTCAGAAAGACGTATCTGTCGGATTCCGAATATATCCGTCGCAAGTTGCTTCATCCCCAAATGCGTATCCGCAGCAGGGAGGAAACGGATCTGTTGAATTTCGTTATCGGATCACTGTCGCAGGTCAATAACAATATCAACCAGATTGCGCGGGTTATGAATGCCTTGAAGGGAAGCGGGGCTGTTGTGATCGGCAGCGTCGCTCAGAGGCAGCTCAACCAAGTCGAGGCCATATTGAAGGAGTGGAATACGTTTGAAGGCCGCCTCCGGCAAAGTCTGAAGTCGAAATGATTATAAAGATTATACGGAAGCCTCCGAAACCGGGCAATAGGGGAACCCGGGCGCGGGGCTTCGCAGCTCTGCTCCATTATCATGATCGACATGAAAGCGAGCTATGCCATACGGAGAATATTATTGGCAATACTTCGGTTGAACTTGCCCAGTACTTTATGGATGTCTCTACACGAAGCTCGTCCCGGGTCAAAGATCCGGTTTTTCATGCCGTTGTCAGTTTTGCCTACAATGAAGTAGATCCTGCGCCGGAGGTGATTGAGGCAATGGCCCGACAGTATCTTCAAAAAATGGGATATGCAAATCAACCCTGGGTAATTTATCGTCACACGGATAAACAGCATATTCATTATCACATTATCTCCAGTCGGGTTGATGTGCGAAGTGGGAAAGCTATTTCGAGTAGTTACGAGGGATTACGGACGAAGACCGTGCTGGATCAGCTTGCGCCATTATTCGGATACCAGGTAGGCAAAGGAGCGGATAAACGTCAGCAACAAAATCAGGGATTGGTCAGCGAGATAGATCAAGTAGTCCAAAAAGTCCTGCTTGAAGATCAACCATACAGCATGTATCGGTTTTGCCAAGCGTGCGAAAAACGGGGACTGAAGGTAAAGAAATTGCCTCGAGGATATGTTATCTCGCAGGGTAACTCTTATCCTGTTGCCCTGTCAAAATTACCTGTTTTTGCAGAGCGCAGGTTATCGCATATTTTAAGAGCAGTCAAGCAGGAACGAATCCGTGAAATGCGGTATATCCGGAAATGCCTGTACCTGGTTCTCCGGAATATGCCTCAGATTGATATGCAGTCCGATATGGCGGCTGAATTGTTTGGGGACAAGCTACTGAATCAGTTGGCGCAATACAATATAAATGTTATTTATAACAGAAATAGCGCCGGAATAGTCGGAATTTCTTTTGGCCGGCCGGACTTGACTTTCAAGGGGAGCGAGCTGAAGCTGTCATGGGAAACGATCCTACATTATGTTCGGAGCAAGAGGGGGGTATCTGCAAAGAAGAAACCTATCCTTCAAACAACTGTCCGGCCGCAGGCAGCACACCTCCAGACGCTCGTACAGGGAGCCGCAGTTGGGAAGAAAATAGCTGAAGACGAAGAGGAAAAAAAGCGTCGCGGACAAGCCGAGCAGGAAATATAATTCATGGTTTATGCTATTATGCTGATATATAGATATATGCCAGCTCTAAAATATTATAGTATTTAATATAAATAATTTATATTATTTGAATAATTGAAATTATTTGAAATAATCTGTTTATATTTGCTGAGAAGGCATAATCACAAAACACGAAATAACAATGGAAGCATCACAGACTTTTAAAGACAAGAGAAGCCGGCTGACAAAAGAACAAAGAGAGCGGGTTACTCCGGAACTGGTAGAGGAGATCATGGAAAAGCATGTGTCACCTGAACATTGGCCGTCGTTTCGAAGACGGCATAAAGCCGAGTTCCGGAAAATCGCCGAAGGCTACGTTTCTCAGTGTATGACTTTTTCAGCCAAAGATACAAAGAGGCCCTATAAAGCACGGATCAAAGGGTTGTTGGTGAGTGAGGTAAATGGTGAGGAAAGGATCTCCTTTGATTTTCTGTTTGCCCAGCGGAAATTGGTCATTCCGAATCGTATGCAGATCAAGAACGGTCAGGATGCGATCAATATATCCGACGAGCAGATTGAAAAGTTGAAGGCCGGAGCCTTCCTTGATGAGCTTTTAGTTTCAGAGAAGGGGGCAAAGTTTTTCGCCGAGGTCGATACCGAACTTAACCGTCTTGCTATTGCTGAAGCGACGTATGTTCGTGCCCCGAAGACGCTGCACGGTTCAATTCTTACCCCGGAACAGAGCAATGCCATTATGAGCGGAAAGTCTATGGAGTACGAACGTGAAAACCCCAACGATAAATCGCAGGTATTCGTTCTCAAAGCCCGTTACAGCCCGATTTATTATACGATCAGGTCGGAGTCGGTTCTCGATAAGGATGGGAAGCCTCTTGTTCGGAGTGTATCCGTATCTGTGGAACCGAGTCAAACACTCCAGTCGGTAGAAGAGACGGTTAAGATGTCTGCTCAAAAAACGAAAAAACGGGTTAGTCAACAAAGACATATGTGATATTGAATAATCTTGGTTATTATGGATGTATATATCAGTGGGAAAATCAGCGGAAAAACCCAGCAAGAAGCAGAGGCTGATTTTGGGAAATATGCAGAAATCATCCAGGCCGCCGGCCATACTCCCGTGAACCCGATGAAGAACGGCCTGCCTTTCGATGCTCCCTGGGAAGATCATATGGAACGCGACCTTGAAATGTTACGCGCGAGTGATGCTATCTGTTTATTGCCGGATTGGGTCGAGAGCTACGGAGCGAAGATCGAGTTGCACCAGGCACTCGAGATCAGGATGCCGGTTCTCAATGACTCGAATCTTCGTCTGTACCTCGAACAAGCCAATCATCAGGGAGTTCAACAGGAAGATTCCCGTAGTAAGATTCTGCGCAATATAGAGAGGAGCTACCAAATGCAACAAAGGACGATAAAAGATCCATCACAGAAACATAACCTTTAAATGAGCAATTATGAAAATTGTCCTTGGAGAAGCGAAAGAAGAGTATGATACCGATGTGCAGATGGCCGTTACACGTCAGTTAATTCTTCGTGTTAATACAGAAATAAAACCGGAGGCTGCCTATGTGGTTTCGGAAATAACCTATTCCCGACGTACGGGCTATTCGTATACGCTGATAAATACTCAAACAAAAGAGAGGCGTACGACAAATTTAATTCGACCTCTTAGTAAACGGTTTGGTGTGGGATTTTATAAAGATGATGTGCGTATGATGTTAATGCCGGAACCCGAGTTCAAAAGATTATGTGAAGGGGCGCAAAACATAGTCAAGAAAGAGGAAGTGAAAAAGGATAAAACACGGTATCAGCTCTCAAATGATTATCAAGGCTTCAGATACGATACCAAGCTCACAACTAAAGAAATTGCAATTAAGATCCGTGCATATTGCAAAACCCAGTATCCGGATTATAAATTTTCTGTACGTGTGGATCGTTCTGAAATAAATGTCAAGATTCTTTCAGGCCCCCAAGAGATCCGGGCAGGAAAGGGACTTGCTAAGGGAAACTGGCAAACAATCGGGATTACGGACTTTTATAGGGACTGGTTATCTGATGGAGCTTATAAAATGTTATACGATATAACGCAGTATGCTAAGTCATACAATCGCTCTAATACTGATATTCAAAATGATTACTTTGACGAAAATTTTTATTTTCGATTGGATATTGGTGCTTGGGATCGGCCATATACTGTAACGCCTGAAATAAAGCCGCAGACCGGGATAACAAAGTCTGGTACTTTACAGAAAATTGAGTCTCGGATCGTATCTCAGCAGGAAGCGAATCATCGATCAGGCCCGGAAAAAACCATTTAAATATACAATTATGTATGCACACTTTGAGGGCACATCGCAGGAACTTGCCGACCTGCAAAACGATGTGAGTGCTGCGAAAACTGCACTTGAATTACATAGAGAATTCAATATCCAGTACGCAAATGTTGCCGCTCACCGGAATCCGACCTTCTCAATGTATGAATACCTGATGGAAAAGTATGAGGCTCTCAATAAGCAGCAAATTGCCGAGGGGATAGAGCCTTTGAAGCTATCTGCTCTTGAGGCCCGTTGTCAAGAATTGAAATCGGGATCTTTATCTACATCGGAATCATTGGCATTCATTGAGCGATGTTTAAAGACGTCGGAAGTCGGACGTCAGTCCAATCAGAATAAGAATAACTCAATTCCAGCAAAGGGGAGAACCTGCATCGATTGAGTTGCTGTCTGAACTTGGGAAAATGTTATAAATAACACGGAAAGCTATGGCAACAATAAACTTCAGGATCGAAGCCCCTATTACAAAATATGAGACTCGATTATCAGTCGTTGAAAACCGGTTGGTATCGCTTATCAAGGATTTCATTCGGGATGCTGGACAGATTCAAGGCTTGTCGGTCGGCATGAGTCATGTCGAATTTGCAAATGGAGCGTATTTTACCAATGTGTCGATTAAGAACGAGTGGTATGAATCTGCGCGGGGATTGAAAAAATTGGCACGGAAATATGATCCGAATTATGATAAGCGTGCGCATCAGGCATTTCCTGCTATGTATGCCACCGACTTATCTTCGTTGGGTGAAGAAATTGTGCGGCACTTCCAAAAAAGCTGTGACCAGTTGATCGTTGAGCAGTATGCGTATGCACCCATTATCAAGAATGAAATAGGATCGCTGCACACAAAGTTAGAAAAGGATGTGTCGATACGGAATATCAATGAAGGCAGCTCTTTATTTTTTGTCTGTCGGGAAATAGACGGGAAGGAGAAAGTCGGGATTGTAGATAGATACGGACGAACCCGTATCCCACTGAAATATGACGATCTGAAGGAAATAATAAACGGTTATTACTTAGCTAAAGTTGCTGGGAAATTTGGCGTTGTTACGCTTTCAAACAAAGTTATTGTACCTCTGAAATGTTTTAAGCTGCATGTATATCCACTTCAATTTTCCGGGAAATTATTGCATAATAACTACCTGCTTGTGGCAGGGAAAGAGACGAGTGATGGAATTCGTTACGGAGCAGTCAACCTCAAAGAAGAGGTGAAAATACCGTTTGAGTTTGAAAGTTTAGAAGTGCAGTATAACAGGGATCGACGCTTTGTCAGATATGGATTCATGGTTGCGCAGAAAGATGGCAAGTATGGGATGATAGATAAGGAAGGAAGTGTTATAATTCCTTTCGAGTATGACCATCTTGGCCAAAAAGGATATTCCAGACAATATTATGAGTTTGGAGACGGATATTTGGGGGCGGTCAAGGATAATAAATTTGGGGTTGTCGATGTAAACAATAACGTCGTAATCCCATTCGATCGTTCAAAAGACACTCTTCTCGACATGGTTTATCCTGATGTCTATTTTCTACGTCGTCCGACGGATAAAACTCCTGAGCAGCGAATCGCTGATTTAGCTGAACTTGAGAAAGGACTTATTAAACAGGATTGGGAATGCTATAAGAAGGGTTGCTTGTCTGGGAGCTATATGCGGGAACAATTGGATAAACTGAGAATACTATATTGCAATATTGACGATCGGGATGCCGGCAAAGCAAATGAACTATGGGATAAATACTCCCGAAATGGATTATTCCGTATTCCAGACTTATTTGAAGATAGTAATGGCAATCTATGGCGAACACGGGGCTATATGACGGAGATTGCTCACTTGGAAAAACCAAGTGCCGATAATGCGGTTGGAGTTTTCCTGTCTCCCCGCAAGCGTATGCAGCGGATAGAAAAGGAACTTCGGGATATAGAGAATCAAGAAATAATGGGGGTGCACTACGGGGAGTTTCCTCCGGAACGGGTCGATGCTGAGATAAGTGCAAAATTGCTCGAGAACGACAGAAGAATTGAAGAGCTGCACGATTCTTACAGGGAGATCAGAGCAAATTATCGCAAGTACAGAGCGCGTGGCTCTGAGCAGCAAGACCGAGGCGGCCTATCGAAGACTTTGCAAGTTGTCGAAGGGCAAATCCATGTCAAACGTAGCAAAGCCGAACATGTCCATAATGATAACGCGAACATATTGGCAAAGTGACGACGGAGACTGACCAGTGCAGACCTGAAAATTAAAAATATTATAAATAACACGAATAGCTATGGCAACCGTAAACTTTATGCTAACCTCTCCTATCGCCGTGGACGGTGATATGAATGTGACCGAAACAAAAATGGTCATGAGAGTTAACGAACTCTTTCAGGAGCTTCGGCAGATATCCGGAGTCCAAGTGGCCATGAGCGACATCGGATATGCCGATGGGACGGATTATTGTGCCACCGTATCGGTAAAAAATCAATGGTATGCGTCGGCTGTGCAACTTCGGAGAGTTGCAGAACAATTCGATTCCCAATATCGGGGGCGAGAGTATGCCGATGTGGGGCATATGAAATATTATACCGATTTGGCCCACTTGGAGCAAGTGAAAATATCAGGGTTTTGTAAAGATTTCAATGAGTTGGTATATATGACTACTGAAGGTCGTGATCGAGTTGAAAATGCGCTCGGTGTTGAGTTCGTGCGATTGCCGGTAGGGACACATATAGATTACTATAATCAACATAATTCCCTGTTCCGAATACGAGTTCAGCAATTTAACGGAGAGCTGAAGGCTGGGTACATAGACAAATATGGCATGCCGGTAGTGAAAGCGGTCTATGATGAGATTACTGCACCGGACTATAAAGGGATATGTTGTGCGAGCTTTCTGGGGAAAAAGGGTCTTGTCGCAACCGGAGACCGGCAACTTATACCGTTTGTGTATAACGAAATAAAAGGGGCGAACCTTGACTTGTTGAGAAACCCGCAGAGCCTCGATAAAGAGGTAGAAAAGAGTATTTCGATATTTTCAGAAAATGGACACATTCTTGCGGAAAAAGCGACTGATGCCGGGCAGCGCTGGGGGGTTATTGACCGAGATAACAAAGTTGTTATTCCCTTTGAGTTTGAAGCCTTGACCGAGGTTTATGCCGATGATACACGCTATGCCAAATATGGACTTCTCATTGCCGAAAGAGACGGGAAGTTCGGTATGGTCGATAAAGATGGAAGCGTGGCTGTCCCGTTTGAATATGATTATCTCGGATTACATGATCGTGATAATCCTCAATTGGGGCGAGTCGATGATGGCTACCTGTTTGCCTACAAAGATGGAAAAGTCGGAATTATTGATGTAAACCATAGAATTGCTGTTCCTTTCCGATATTCTCCCGAAGAAATATATCAGTTCGAGTATCCTCAAATTAGATTTTCAGTCCGTCCTGTGAGTAAAAATGAGATCGAATGCCAGGCTGATCTGTCTCGATTGGAAGAATTATGCAAGCGCCAGAATTGGACATATGAATGGTCTGCGGTTATTCAGGTGCGGCAAGATGGTGCGGACAGTATGAATAAGCTTGTTCAGCATTTTAAGAAAATCTCTGAATCGAGTTTGCCGGAAGCGATAGCTATTTGGGAAAAACATGCTCTTGGTAGGTTTCCAGTCCCGTCTATTGAATTGTCCGAGGAAGAACAGAAGGTATTTCGATTGGACACACCCCGGGAGAGTGATATATACCTTCGGCCCGAAGAAAGAACAGGAGTATACATTCCCCCACAGGAACGGGTCGACTCGCTTATCGAGAAGATTCGGGATGCGGAGGCGGTACGTTCCGAGATATCACATTATTCATATCATGATATGTGTGTCGCTGCTTTAGAGGGAGGTTTTTTTGAACCGGACGGAGGAGAGTATAATCGAAATAAGGAGCGTCAACTGGCCGAGATTGGACGTGAAATAGATGCCTTGTATGAACAGTTGGATCGTGCGGAAGCAAATGTCCGGAAGTTTGCTCCTCCCCTTGAGAGGCGGAAAGACATATTGGCTCCGACGACCACTCTGTATAATATTGAGCAGGGGATAAAAGAGAAAATGTCAAAACCCCGATCATCCCCAACCTGCGAACAGAAGATGTAAAAGTGTAGTCTTTAAAATACTCCTGATCCCATGAAAGTTTTAATCTCGATTAACCAAAAAGGGTCGTGTTGGAAAATTTTTGCCATCCAATCGTGGGAAGGTTCACATGGGGAGACGATTACTTGAACGATCATAGCTGTGAGCATTTTATACGAGAGATTGAGCAACATATTCATAATTTTTTTGATTGAAAAATTTAATAAACCATGATTGATTATAAAGAAGCGAAGAAATACCTTCTTCCAACATTATTGGATTATGGCTTCAAGGAGCGTAAAGACAAATCGTGTAAATCATGTCTTGTCTTTTCGGACGGCTCGGAAACACTTCTGGTATATCGCAACCAGGGGGGAGTCTACGATCATTATGTCAATAAAAGTACGTCGGACGATTATGGGGACGCCGTTCACTTCATTATGAAGCGGGTACTCAATAAAACGACCAACCTGTCCGCAGAAGATTTTTGCAAAGTGGAGGCTGAGCTGTCACGGATTGCCGGGCTTGGTGTAATTAAAGATGTTATAAATAACACATCTACGATACAGGAAAAGCAACCGTTCGATATTTCAAAGTATACGGTAGAGCGCCTTGATCTCGCGGCTGTTCCCGGGGCATGCCGGCGGTTTTTCGAGCAGCGCCACATTGATCCCGGGCAACTGGCTCCGTTCAAGTCCGTGATAGGTATCCTTGTTAGCGACCGCGGGTTTAAGCAACCGTTGTTCTATTGGCAAAATATGGACGGGAATATAGTCGGGGCGCAGTATAAATATATCAAGGACAATGTGTGTCAGAAAAGGTTCCTGAAAAATACCGATCGCAGTAATTCTCTTTGGATGACTCCTATCGAGGGTAGCAAGGCGCTGTTCGTTACGGAAGATCCGCTCGATGCAATCGCGCATAGCCAACTTTTCCCTGGCGCCCGGTATGCTTACTTCTGTACCGGAGGAACATCGACCAAAGCCCAGCGGGAGATGATTCATAGCTTTTCTCAAAAATTTAAATTACCTATCATCCTCGGAAACGATAATGATTTAGCCGGACAGTTGGAAAACTTTAAACTTGCACTTCATACGGCCAATATTGAGTATGCCATCAATAGTAAAACGCAGCGAGTTCTTCTTACCGTCAATGGCGCAGAGAGGGAATGGGGGAAGGATGAAATAGTTGCTGCCCTACAAGCAGTAATGAAGCAGAGGCCGAATATAATCCTGTCAATACCATGGGCAAAAGATTGGAATGACGATCTACGGAGCAGCAAGAAGTCTATCTCCCTGCGGATTGCTGAAAATATGGCTCGAGTGCAGATCGAGACAACCAAATCAGAACAGCGGGGAGTGATTGCCGGGAAATTGCCCTAATACTTCTGCTATACTGCTGGAGTTTCGGAACTGGACTAAAAATGTTATAAATAACATTTTAATAATCATATGTTTATATAGCGTTCGGTTTTTTGTGCAACAGCTTTTTTTTATCGGAGAAAACAGTTAGTTTTGTCAATAATATAGATTATTTAAATAATATAAATAATTAAAATGAATGGCAACACTATCTCAAATTGAAGAAGAGGATAATGAAATATATGCGTATGTCGTACTTGGTGCCATTTGCATAGGGTTTCTCTTGCTGCTGACACAATTGTATTATGCCAATTACGATTTGGTGCAACGCCTTCATATCGACATTCCGTTTCTGGATAAACATGTTTTCTCGAAAGAGGGGATGAAGTTGTTGCTGGGGGACTCCTATAAAGTCAGGAATGTTGTGCTGTTTCTTTTTGCGTTCTCGTTGACGTCTCCATCTAAAGGAGAGAAACCGACGTCTCTCTGGCGGCAGCTCGCAGGACTAGGCATTTCCGTTGCAGTATTTCATTGCTGTCGTTTTTTCTTACTTATCCCCCTTACCACAGTCGGACAGTCATTGAATATTCTCGGGTCGCTCATCAGTGCCGTGTGCATCCTCAGTTATTGTGGTCGGATTACGAGGTTTTACCTGGCGCCGGATAGTTCTCTTAACGAGAACGAACGGTTGGCAGACGGGTTTGAGCAGACTACTGAATTGATCGAAACCCCTACTTCTGTCAATTGGAAGTATGAGTTCTCGTACCAGGGTAAAATCCGCACCGGATATATCAACGAACTTGCGGTGTATAGGGCGTCATTTGTTATTGGAATGCCGGGCACCGGAAAAAGTCATTCATTTCTCGATCCTGCAATGAAGCAGCTCATTGCAAAACATTTTTCGGCAGTGGTTTATGATTATAAAGACCCGACATTAAGCAATGCGGTATATCAGTATTACGTGGCGTATAAACGGGAACACCCAAATTCCCCGTTGCGGTTCGGGTATCTGTCATATGTAAATATCAACCATACCTATCGGTGCAATCCGATGAAAGGGATCTCGACATCGGCCGAAGCGGTCAATTTCGCCATTACGATTCTGACTGCTCTGAATAAGAACTTTGTCGAAAAACAAGGCGAGTTTTTTACGGAAAGTGCGAAATCCTATACCGCGATCGTAATATATGCACTGGGGGTATTGTTCGGGGGACGTTACTTGTCATTGCCCCATACGCTCACTATGCTGTCTCAGGTGCCGTCTGTCCTGTTCCCGGTGCTGAAGCTGATCTCCGTGCTGTATCCCGATATGAAGACCCTGTTTTCGCCTTTCAAAGAGGCATACGACACAAATACGTTGCCGCAACTTCAGGGACAGTTGGCCTCGGCCCAAATCGGGTTGGGGTCAATGTCAGACGCATCATTGGCCTATGTTATGACTGAAGATGAGGAATCTCAGGATATCGCTGTCGATTTGGATACGATCTCGTCGAAAGAATCTCCAATGTTGTTATGTCTGGGCTCGAATCCACGGTTAGGGGCGGTTCTCGGGCTTGCTAACGCCGTATACCTTACACGCATTGCCAATCTGCTCAATCGCAAGGGCCGTAATCCGACAGCTTTTTTTGCCGATGAAGTGGTGACAACCTATATCAATGGTCTTGATAATTTAATCGCAACGGCGAGATCCAATAAGATTGCGGTTTTTCTGGGCTTTCAGGATTTCAGTCAGATGGTACGCGACTATGGGCAGAAGATTGCCGATGCGATCGTCAATACGGTCAATAATGTTTTTGTCGGAGCTGTCAAAGGTAAGACTGCAAAGGAACTGGCAGAAAGTTTTGGTAAGAAGACCGTAAAAAAGATCAGTAAGTCCATAACTGAAGAGGGAAAGGTGACAACTTCGATTGCCGAACACAAAGAAGACCGCATTACTCAGAGCATGATTGAGGAGTTGTCGCAAGGTGAGTTTGTCGGGCGCGTTGCGGATGAATATGGCAAGGAGATCAAATGTAAGGTTTTTCATGGTAAAGTGATCGTCGAAACGCCTGAGAAAGAGCAGCGCCTTCGGGAAGAGTTGGAGAGCCAAGCGAAAAGTGAATGTGAGAGTGAAGGCCGGCCATATCTTCCTGATGAAACCCCCTGGATGCCTAAAGTCAGGAATTGGTCGGATGAGGAGATTAAGCGCCGACTGCGGTTGAATATGATTAAGATAAATAACGAGGTTTCAGACGTGCTGCTGAGGCTGAATGAGATTGCCGATACATATAAGATTCTGACTCATTTGACAACAGGGAATGACGAATTTTGTTTGCGGCATTACCTTGCTGACCCGCAAAATCCGCAGAAACGAATTAACCTCTTCGTCTGGCTGGAGGAAGCCTACCGTATTGTGTGGCGAATGGAGGAACTTGAACTGAAAGATGATATTCTTTCTTCCGAGGAGAAATTTCTGCTTCTATTGCGGGACGTATATACGACCTCATATGAAGGGCTTCAGCAGATTCTTAAAGCCCGGGAACAATATCATGCAATGGACTTGAATTCTGTAAAACTATTGATTGATGAATATGAAGATGAATATGGAACCAATCTGGTCAATCCTTAAAATGATCGGTTATTTCCTCATGGAGCTGTTGGTATGGATCGGGACGGTTCTGTTGCATGTAACTACTTTCCTGCTCTTGTTCTTTGTGCTTAGGAAAGTAAAAAATAAACCAAAAATAAAAAAATATTATTATGAGAAAACTGGAATTTGACGGCATCATCGGTGCCATCGACGAAAAAACCAATAAGCTGGTGCTGCGAGTTGGTTCGGAAACTTACGTGAAGACTGATGAGGGAAATTTTGAAACCAAGACCGACTGGATCAATTGCTATGTGGCGCTCTCCGAAAAGGGGCGTTACCGGGTCGGTGATCGTTACTTCTTCAGGGGTAATATGATTGTTGAGCCATATGTCAGTAAGAAAGAAGAAGGTGTGGCCAAAGCTCAGATCAAAGTCTTTGTATCCGAGAAGCCGGAACTTCTTTATCGCAAGAAAGACACTGCACCTGTACCCGCTGCACCGGCTGAACTCTGCAATGATGTTGAAGACCTGCCATTTTAAATGCGAGCCTTATGAAAAGAATAGTAGCAATATGCTTATGCTTGGTAATAAGTAGCGTTTGCCGGGCGCAAGTCGGATACCAGGGACAGAGTGCAATCAGTTTTGGTGCGTCCAAAACCAACTACGGAGTTATGGCAGACCTCCGGTTCGTGAACCAGGTTACACCCAGATCCGCAGTAGGGGGTGAGGTAGTATATAACCGGGAGCAGCTCTCGACGACGGACGATGCAGATTTCAATGCGCAGCAGGTTCTTGTTGGTGTCGTATATCAGTATCCGATATTGTTCGGTCGACTCGGGTTCTTCCCCGCGGCGTCATGTCTGATCGGGGGAGAGTTCGCTGATAAAACAACATCCAAAGGCGATATGCTGAGTTTTAGCAATGGGTTTGCGTTTGGTGTTTCGGTCAATATTCCTGTCGGAGTCGTAATCGGTAAGCGATTCACAGTTTATGCAGATCCGCGGCTTATGTACATCCCCACGACTAACTTTGAGAGCTGCATCCTTTCGATCGGCGTCGGCCTGAAGTATTATTTTTAGGAGTTGTTGATATAGTCTACTCAATGGTAAATATAGTTTTTTTTGTGAAAAATAATGCGAAACAAATTTGTTTCGTAAAAATATATTTTTACCTTTGTATCAAAGATATATCTTATGACACTGAAAGAAGCATTCTCGCTATTGATAACGCAACCTCTTTGGTATAAAAACAGCGATTATATCAGACAGCAGGCTGTGCGGGACAAACGCCTGTTCTTGGCCGGCAAGTCTATTCCCGAAGAACGAATGCGAGAGTATTTGCGAGCTGCAGGCTGGGAACAGATTCAGGAAGAACAATGGGCTGAAAAGTGAATATAAAGAGAAATGAAACCGACCTTTGCGTGTAGCGTATATGCCAAAACAGAGAAACAGTGGCGAGCTCTCGCCGAACTGCTTCATAAATTGGGATACGTATGGTGTGTGGGCGTATATATGGCATACCATACCGGCATTCGGTATGACAGGTCGCAGATTGTCGTTAGAGGGCAGACTGTATACTCAAACTGGGATGAGCCTGGTATAATTGAATGTAATGGAGATACGGGGTTGTTCATGGCGCTGGTAACGATAAACGCAAACAGGGAGAAATATCGACTGTTTTCAAACGGGACTCAATATTTTGTAAGTTTGAATCGCAAAATGAAGTTGGAGTACATGGCACGTGGCTATCGTGAGGTTACGGCCGAAGAAATCCAAGAATCCCGGCAGGGGATCAAGATACGTGACTTGGAAGTGAGATAAACGGGAGAGGACGTTTTACTATTACTGAAAAAGATGGAAAATAAGGATATAGCATACCAGCTTATCGCTAACGATGTGGTCAAAATGAATAACGGAGATAACATGGTCGATGCGTCTACGGCTTACCAGGCCGTTGACCGTGCCCGAGCCGATGAACGGCATCGGTTGTTGGCCGGCTGGGAGCCGACAACGAAGCCAGTGCCGACGACCGGCCTTGTTGATGTCCTTTTTTCAGACGGGACGATCCGGGAGATCGTGGGTGACCATGTACACAACTGGGTTTATCCCTATATCGAGACTGGATATGCTGTTGCCTGGCGGCTGCGGAAAGTCGAGACCGAACAGGTGGAGAATAACTGACAATTTCTTCCCTTCACGAATCAACAATCGGATGATAATATGCCGGAGACTGAAGATAAATTGAGTTTGAGCCTGATGGCCTACCCATTTCCCGAGATCAAACGTGTCGAAGAGGTATTCTCCACGCTGAAGGCAGATGCGGCATTGCTTGAGGAGGCGAAGCGCCGCGGGTTCTACATGGGGCATACGAAAGCCAACCAGATGTTCAGCCGGTTGTTTGGCGGCGGCCGCATAATGATAAAGCCGGAAGCCGATACGGAATTTGTCCGGCGGGTGATCCCGTATCTGAAGGCATTACTGAACAGCTATGCCTTGAAACATGAAGAGAAAGAGGCGATATGTGCCATGATCTTGGACGAGATCGCTGATGACGTACTGCCAGAACCTAAAAAATAACTGTAATAAATGCCGAAGGGAGAATATACACGCACTGAAGCGGGGCGACGAGCCTATTTCGTTGTTACAGGAATAGAGTTGCCGAACACGCTTACCCATGATGAAATCAAAGCGTATTCGCATGCGCTTCCTGAAGAACAGTGGAAACGCTGCCATGAACTCTATCTCCAGTATATGAGCATCGGCCGGCCTGAGTATATGAAGAATTATGCTGAAAACTAACCCTAAATAATATGGACATTCAAATTATACAGAATAAGATCTACGAGATCCGCGGCCAACGCGTGATGTTGGATTTTGATCTGGCGAACATGTACCAGATACCGACCAAAGCCCTCAAGCAAGCCGTAAAGCGTAATATTGAGCGCTTCCCGGATGATTTTATGTTTCAATTGACAGAAAATGAATGGCGTGAACTGGTCACAAATTGTGACCGGTTGCCATCGACGATAAAACACAGTTCAGTTTTGCCCTCAGCATTTACTCAAGAAGGTGTTGCCTCATTATCTGGTGTCCTGAAGAGCCCTATGGCAGTGAATGTATATTTGTCGATTATGAGAGCTTTTGTGGCCATGCGGAACTATATTATGCAATCCTCGGTGATCCAGGCCGAGCTTGCCGAAATGCGTAACCGTGTTCAGCTCCTCGAACGCGACTGCCGGGAGAACCTGGAGGCCATGAACGACTTGAGCGAAGACGTGCGGAGAGATTTTGATACAGTATTCGAGGCAATCGGGGCCTTGTCTGTGAAACTACCGGAAGCCAAGAAGTCGCGTCAGCCGATTGGCTTTGTAACCGGCAATAAAGAAGATTAATTGTTGTTAACCAAATAAAAAACTTGCGTAAATCCACTATTATGAAAAAGATTCTGAAGCTGATGCTTACCGCCTCTGTAATCGCAGCTATGCAATTCATCGCTGCTTGTGGCGATGATTCTAAGGACGGCAATTTCCCCCCCCCTCGGAGACGGAGGTTGCAGTTCAAATAAGGCTTGCTGTAGATGATATGACGGCAACACGTTCCATAGATGAAAATGCGATTGCCGATGTGAACATTTATTTATACAGTTCCAAAAAAAACTATCACTTTTATTATGCTGAAAATGCACCGTCATTTGAGTTGCAGGTGCTTCCGGGAGAATACACCCTTTGTGTGATTACCAATATGCACAAAGATATGGGCTTGATGTCGAATTCGTTGCTTATACAACAAAAATACTACATCGAGAAAATGCAGAACGATATTCCAATGACGGCAAGTATGAAAGTCAGGATTCTTGGCGCAATGACTCTGCCTGCAATAGAAGTTACTCGAATAGCTGCAAAGATTACCTACAGCATTGCCGTAGATGATGCCGTTGCATCAGCGATAAAGTTACGTTCAGTTCAGTTTTGCAATGCTCCTTCAATGACAGTTATGTTCGGCACAGGTTCTTCATCTACAAATAAGACTTATTATTATGACGATGTTGTTGTAGACATCTATAATGACAAAATATATACCGGTGATTATTATATGCTGGACAACTGCCAAGGCGAGGTCAACAGTATTACTGATCCTAAAGACAAATCACCCGAAAATGCCCCCGAATGCGCTACCTACATGCGTATTTTAGCTGACGGGGAAAATGGTAAAATTTTAGAATACATTGTTTATTTAGGTGAAAACAGCACCTCAAATTTCGATGTCAAGAAAAATACGAAGCACACGATGAACCTTGTTATCAAAGGGGAAAATGAAATTGATAACCGGGTTACGGTTTATGAAGGAATCTACTACGGTTCTGCTAACTGCTATTTAGTCGGCCCGGATCAGACCTCGTGTGAAATTGACATCACGCCTTATCTCACAAACAGCAAATACGAGCGTACTGGAGTGAAGGCTCCCGACGCCCCGCAAGTTGCTTCAGTCACGGCGCTTTGGGGGGAAGAATTGATCCTACCGGAAGTCTCATTAGACACCGATAATAATAAAGTTACCGTATCGAGCGTACCGACAGGCAATACAGTGGTTGCCATTAAAGATAATTTAGGAACAATTCTTTGGTCGTACCACATTTGGAAACCCGAAATTGATGCTACGAAGACATTGGCATATCCCATAGCGAATCCATCTACGGGGAACTATATAGAAACCCTTCATGTTATGCCTTTGGCGTTGGGGGCTGTTAATACTGCGACTACAACAAGTTCCGACGAGCAGAAAGCCAAGGCTTGCGGTTTCTATTACCAGTGGGGACGTAAAGATCCGTTGGGACGACTGGCCTCGCTGACAACAGCTTCTTATGTTAGAACCTATCCTGCGATTGATTGGGAAACGGACATAGCTCAGGCCGGTGGGAGAACCCGTACTGAAGCTATTGCTTATTCCATAGCACACCCCACGACTTTCTTATATGGCAATAATTGGCAAAATGATTGGGTTTATGATATGTGGGATAAAACAAAAACAGTTTTTGATCCATGCCCGGAAGGGTATCGTGTTGCTAATGGTAATTCGGGATATAATTTTTGTAAAAGGAATGCTGGAAATTTTACAACTCCGAATGTCAAAGGCAGTTTCAATCTTGGATACGATTTTTATTACAATGGACAGGGATTAGGAAATACTGATTTTTATCCTACTTCGGGGAATCGTAAGACCGATGGAACCTTACAGTACACTTGTGGTATTAATCGTAATGATGCTGGCCATTATTGGTGTGGCAACGCTAATGCAAGACATGATAAAATATATAGATTTATTTTCATGGAAAATGATGTGGATGTATATTATCAGAACTTGTCATCCGGAAGTGCCTCAGCAAAGCCAGTTCGCTGTGTAAAAGAGTAAGCGTAGTTGTCGAGAAAAGACTGAAAATAGGGGGATGGTTAATCCATCCCCCATTTCAAATTCTGACCAACCCGTAGCTGTCCAGCAGACCAAAATTCTGGCTTAATAAAAGCAATTAAGCTTAAACGAATCGGAACAGCAAATCTAAAAGCACGGACAGCAGCGCAATCAGTAATTGTAACATCGCTACAATATTTGCATTCCTTTTGCGCAACCCCTCTTTTCGGTAATGTTTCATACGAAAAACTTTTGAGGTTCTCGTTTTAACCTTCCAATGAAGAACAACTGTTCTTTATGGTCTTGCGACCACCGCCCGGTTAAAACACTGGCGCTTTCAATGCCTAAAGGCACCACAAAGATAGCGATTTTCTGTTTATGTATGCAAAAACTCTTATATTTGCGGTAGAAATTTTAGAAAGTTCTTTTGCAACTAAAGATAATGAGCCTCCCAAACAGACTGAAAACAGGACGTATCTTGGGGGCATTTCTCATTTTATTTCAATACGTAAGAATTTTTTATTTCATGTGATTAATCACAAAAAATAAGTTTCTACCTTTGAAATGTTATTTATAACATTTATATATGCAATGTTCAAAGATACAATGAGGCAACGATGCCCACCCCGGAGAGGTGGATTTTTTATATCCACGCCTTTCTTGTAATTAGCGGTATTATACACCCGTGCGAAACTGTAATGGTTAGCAAAAGCCTCATTGGCCTATGAACAGCGGGGCAGGAAGAGATCATTGTGCATGGATGTTATGGGACTTGCTTCGCATATCGGTCGAATCAAAGTTCAACAAGACATGATCGGGGCATATCCGCCGACCTCAGAGTTCTGGCGATATCTTCATCTTAACGAAGAACAGGAGGTATCCGATAGTCCGGAAGGCGGTGTATCCGTTCTCTGTATAGAAGGTCGAGTCGAACAAGAAAGACCGAGATAAGCAGCTTTATGTTGTAGCTCCATAGCACTCAGATTTTATCTTTATCATAGCAATTTCAGAACACAAACAGGTATGTTATTTGTTTATATATAACCTGAAAAAAATGAAATTGTAATGGATGAAGTACAATAAATTCAGGAAAAAGCGTTATCTTTGCAAAAGCAAAGTATCCGAACATCAAACAAATCGCACAATGAAACCGACTGCAAAAAAATCTGTCAATATCTTGGAAAAGATGTTGGAAGATAAAAAGGCGATACAGAAATGTATTCGTCAGGGGGGCGATTTGAAGAAACTCGCCCAAAAACGTCATGTCAGATTTGTTACACCCTTATGACTATAAGGAGCAAGACAAATTCTATGAGTTCACCACAGCAAGAGGAATCGTATATGTCGCTTATTTCCTTGCTATGGCCGAATACGGCCCTGCTTTTACCAACGTCTATACTTTTAACTTCGAACCTCGCACTAAGGTAGACGATGCTCCACACGATGAGCGCATCGCAGATACCATTTGCTCCATCATAGAAAGGATATTTGTCAATGACCGCAATGCGGTTATCATCGTTTGCGACAGTACGGATCACCACGAGCAAGGACGTAATCGTCTGTTTCAACAGTGGTATGCGCGCTTGAACAATAAATCGATAAGTAAAGTAGACAAGCAATATCAGTCAGAAGATTACGACATCTATTCTTCTTTACTGATCCATCTTGACAATCCTGATCTGGAGGAAATAACCTTTGCATTTAACCAGTTGGCAGAAACCGGATTTATCCCGGAAGAAGATTAAGGAGATCGATCACAGGACTCTGGGACGAATACAATCGGGTCGAGCGTGAAGCTCTGTCCGCTTACGACGGTTTTGGAGAAGGATGTTGCCGACGTGAAGCTCCCGCCGGCCGCACAAGTCGCCTTTATCGTGACAGGCCCGGAATAGTCGGTCACGGTCATTTTTAGCGTAGCCAGTCTATTTGGGGAATTAATCACAAAAAATAGGTTTCCGCCTTTGAAATGTTATTTATAACATTTATATTTGCAATGTTCAACGTTCACATAGGCGGCAGATGTCCGCCAATAGCGGGCATTTATTATGCGCGTAAATTTAGGTTTCGTACCCCCGTGCCGAGTGGTTAATGCCCCGGTAAGCCTATGTGGTGTTGAACAGCGGGTCAGGCGAAACCTTTTTATTGTTTAACGGTTTAATGTTCAAACCACATGCAAAACAAACCTATCCGTCCGGGCTACGTGCCTGTGACTATCGAATTGCCGGCCGCTTTGGCCGAGAAATTCCGGCAGCAGAATTACAATTGGCAGCCTCTTATCGAATTAATCGGAGGCGACTGTTCTTCTCCTTTTGCTATTGCCGAAACCCTTTTGACGCTTTACTTTGAGTTAACTCGTCTTATCGTGCGGCAACGCGAGGAACTTACCGGTAACGATTTGGAACTGATCGAACATTTGTTTACGCTCGAGCAACTCTATCGGGCCTTGCATGCGATGTCCGTTCCAGTTGCTACTTCCCCTGATGCGCCGGTTGACGCCTTGGGGCAACAGTCGTGATGCCATGGATGATCTCCAGCTAATCCAGAACAAGATCTACGAGATCCGCGGCCAGCGGGTCATGCTGGATCGTGATCTGGCGGAAATGTACGGGGTAACAACAAGTGCCCTTAATCAGGCTGTAAAGCGTAATGCTCAACGTTTTCCGGAAGAATTTATGTTTCAGATGACCGATGTTGAAGTAGAAAATTGGAAATCACAAATTGTGATATCCAATTCTATTACCAGAGGCTTACGACATAAACCTTACGTGTTTACCGAACAAGGGGTGGTCATGCTTTCATCAGTACTCAGAACCCCTATCGCAATACAGGTCTGCATTTCTGTTGTGAAAGCATTTGTTGCGATGCGTACTTACCTCACGACTACGTCACCCGAAACTCTTGCTGCTCGTCTTGAGTCGATAGACCGCCGCCTGCTGGAACTTGAGCAGACCCGCATCGCCGGCGAACTCGGCCCCGTCCGGGAGCATCCCCTTCCCGAACGGCTGTCCGATGAAGCCATACTGGTAGACTATTCTGAGCGGGCCGTTGTCGTTTTCACCGACAACCGACTGGATCGGAGGTTGCTCAAGTGGCTCGGCGCCCGTTACAACGGATGGTTGATATGGAACGGCGAACGAGTTGCGGGCTGGGTCTATCCCAAGTCCTGCATAGCAAAACTCGATAAGTACCTTCCGGCAGATATTTCACGGGATAAGTCAAAATTTAACAAGTAATTTTGCCGGACGAGGAAAAAACCTTATTTTTATTATTGTTAACCAAAAAACTTGCATAAATATTAATTCTCACATTATGAAATCCTTTGTAAAATTTCTGTTTATGGCTGCCTCTGCCATGACGGTGATGTTGTTCCCCTCTTGCGATAAGGACGACGACGGCGGTTCAGCCGGCGGGTTCGATGTGCATGTCCCGAGTTTCGTGAAAGGCACTACTCCGATCCGCGTGGATCTGGGCGTAAGCTGCGACAAAGCCCCTACGGTCACTTTCGCTACCGAAGGCGATGCGCTGGGCGTTGTCAGCCCCGTTGAGAATCCGGAGTTCGACACGGATTACGTCTATGCCGGCGAGCCGATCGACGCGAGCTTCGTGAACGGCCGCGCTACGGCTTCGTTCTGGTATATCCCCCTTACACCGGGCAACCATGCCGTTACCTTCACGGTCAACTATACGCAAAACGGTGCGGCCAAGACCGGCACGAACCGCAAGGTATTGAAGGTATCCGATGCCTCGAACGGCGGGTTCTATCCGGAGGTTGTTGGTGAAGCTGCGGGTTATTACTTTTCTTTTAGAAATGAACTTGAAAAGTTTAAACGAGGTTGTGATTTTTACGTGGCTTTTGTTTCCCTCAATGGCAAAACCGATCCTAAGCCGTTTAATATCCTGATTTCTCAAGGAAAGAATAATGCTGTTATGGCAAAGGATACCTTCTATTCAATTAGTGGCGGCAAGTGGGATGATGGTTGGCAAAATTGGATTGATGGTGATGGCATGGTAATACGGGAAGGTGTTTCCGGGGAGATTACACTCAAACTCATTTTTAGGGACAATTATAATCGCTGCCGAGATGTCGAGGTTAAGACTGATGCGAATGAGGAGGTAATTTCATCCATAGCCAGTGATTATTATTTGTGGCCTCGTAATAAGTAATATATTGTTCCCCTGTAATACACAAGTCCCCAGAAACTTTGCAGTTTCTGGGGACTTTGCTCATTGTTTAAATTGACGAGATCTGATTACTAAAGGTTATTTGTTATGTTGATGAGTTTTATATCAGTAACTATTTGTAAATCATTCTTTGGATAACTATTTGACACAGATATTTGCGAGGGTAATAGTGTCGGTTTATTAAAGAAATACTTGATAAACGTCCTGTCCATCATTTTCGCCGCAATAGCTTCGCTTTCGGTAAATGGCAACAGGAGTATCGTGTCGCCTTCGGTGTAAGGAGCGAGCAGGGGATTTTTGGCATCGAGCCCGGTCATATTGCTCACGCTGGTCAATGTGTATGAAATACCTTGTGCATCGGCATATGTTGTGTTTATGGGGGCGAACTCATGCCCGGAAATACTGGGGCTGTTAATCGTCCGCTCGACGGGTGCCCACTGTCCGCTGCTGGTGTCTTCGGCACCGGTTATCTCATATGCCCGAAAGGTGGGGTATAGCTGAATCTTGAGGAGCTGTGCGGACTCGATGGGTGCAGGGTAGTCGAGCGCCGGAGTAAATGCTACCCGTGCAATCACAGTCTTATACCCGAACCAGTATACATATGTCGAAGTGTATGCCGGCTTATAGGACGTTTGCCGTGTATTCGAGTCGTAGGATATACTGATCTTAGGCGTTAGCTTCGTTGCCACGATGTTGTTTGTTACGGTTTTTGAACCGATCTTTATTCCCGTCGAAGTGGTAACGTCGAGGGTATACGATATGTTTCCGACCGCCGTGGGGACGAATACGATCGGGTCGAGTGTGAAGCTCTGTCCGCTGACCACGGTCTTCGAGAACGAAGTCGTCGATGTGAACAACCCTCCGGCCGCACAAGTCGCCTTTATCGTGACGGGCCCGGAATAGTCGGTTACGGTCATTGTTACGGTGTTCTTATTGTACATGTAGGTCGAGTTCTTGTTCCAGGAGATCTCGACCTTTGGCTGTTTCTCCAGTGCGAACTTAGCGTATATGGAACTCTTGGCCTTTGTCGGGGCATACATGTACGAAGCCGAGGCGGACAGCAGTTGCGTATAAGCCTGATCTGCATACCATCCGTCGAAAGCGTATCCGTTGCCGTCCACGGCTGTGAACGTGCAGCCGTCTTCGTAGCAGTATGCAAGCACGTAGTTCGTCCCCGCGGCCTTGGCCAGTTCGCCGCTTACGGTCACCGAGCCTGTCCCGGTGGTAAAATATGCCTGTACCATGTTCGCGAATTCACAGGCGAAGTTGAATTTCGTACTTTCGCCTGCATTGTCGTTTACGACGACCTGGTACTGCACCTGCGAGTTTACGCCCTTTTTGACCAACGAGGGAGCATATCTCAGGTCGTAACGCTGGCCGCCTCTTTGGGGTATATATAACTCCACGTCGGGGCCGAAGTTCCAGCCGCCATCCCCGGCTGCGAATTTCTCGCCGTCGCCTTTCATCACCTTCAGCGTTCCTGTGAACGTATAGTCGCTCTTGTTCGTCACGTAGATGTCGAGTCCTCCGTAATCGTTGTCCGGGACGTTGTATTTTCTGGGCCACCAGTCCGTGATGTCGAGCGTATAACTGGAGATGCGGGTGTCGGTCTCGTTGTCACCGGAGAGGGTGATGTTGTAGGTGTGTGCTTCGTTAGGCCAAACGTTGAAATCTGAGGTGTTGTTTGCCCCGAGGTAGACTATATAATCCACGATTTTATTTTCCCCGCTGCGTCCGCGTATGCGGAAGAAGGATGCGTTTTCCGGCGCGTTTTCTGCGTTTTTCTGTTTCTGGTCTTTAATCGTACTATTCTCCCCACGTCGGTTGGAAAGCATGTAGAATAAGCCGGACGCACTCTTTGCCCCTTCGGGCAGCGTGCGGACTTCGCTGTCATAAAAACCGTAGGATGGATCAGTCAAGTCCATCTGTTCCTCGCAGATGAGATAATCCTTATTGGGCATGCTGCACAACTGCACAGAGAGGATCTCTATCTCTTTGTCGGGTGCAACAGTTATGTTGTATGCGATCTTCGCGGCGTTACGCTTGACGCTTACCTGAATTACTTTTGTTGTCAGGTCGAGCTTTTGGTATGCGTAGCCATACATGGTGAGTGTTCCTTCCTGGGGTGCGTCTGTCCTGTAATTTATGAGGGCGCTATAAGGGAGTTCGCCGAGATCCTTGTGCTGATTGACCGCAGCGTGAATGCTGTAAGTGCCGGGAGCTATATCTATTTGGTGAGAAGCACCGGTAGCGTAAAAATGATATGACTGTCCGTTCCCGTAGAGATATAGGTTCACGTCCTGGATTGTGTTCTCATCTGTTGCCCGGGCCTTTGCCGCCGGCTGTTCGGGCTGTAACTCCAATGTAACTACAACAGTTCTCCCGTCGGGACATATCTCGCCCACGAACTGCTGGCATCCCGAGAGTAGGATTAACGATAAAAAGCTGTTTAAGAGATATTTCATAAGTGTAAAGTTAAAATGTAAATCGACGGCGGGCCTTTCACCCGCATTGCGTATCCGTTCCGCACAATCCCATAGTCACGTCCCTGTCATGGACTGAATGCGCCGTTCTGTTTTTTGAACTACGCCGATCTGTGGTTATCTGGTCATTGTTATGTCTGAGGGCAGGTAGTATTTCGTCGTTTGCGACTCGACGGATCTGTCGTTGTAATTGAACTTGAAGCCCGGGTTGTCGGCCGGGCGTATCGAGACGGAGAATTTTTCGTCGCAGCGCCAGAGGAATGTCGATTTCGTCGCCCCTTTGGGTATCGTCGGCATCCCGGCGGACTTCCGGCCTACGGGCGGGATCTTCGATGTGTCGAGCCTGTACTCCTCGTAGTAGAACTTCACCGGCTCGGAAGCCTTGTAGTCGGCCGAGCACTTAGATCGGTAATCGTAGGCTACCTTCGGTACGGGACGTCCGCCTTCCATGACGAGATACTGAAATTCTATCCGGGCGATTCCCTGCCGGGTTATGTTTACTGTCCGGGGCTTGAGTCTGACTTCAAGTTGCGTGATGCAGTCGCGCGCGAGTGTGAGCGCATAGGTCGCCTCGTCGGATAGGAGCTGTCCGGATGTGTCGTACCAGCCCTCGACCTCGAAGTTGAACAATTCGTCGTTCACCAGCTTGAGCGTTACCGTCTCGCCTTCGATGTTGTGCTCCCCGGCCCCGTCGATGGTGAAGCAGCCCTCGACGACGCTTGTCACGACGATGTTTTTCACGACGTCCATGTATGCGCGTGCTTTTGCCGACGCCTTCCCTGCCGCGATCTCGAATTCGAGAATCTGCTCGCCGATCTCTTCGGGTGCATACTCGAACGTCACGTCGGCATCTACGGGACAAGCCTGGCCGTTCACGGCGTTTCCGTTCAGGAATATCTTGCCTTTGCCCAGACTGACGGCCGGTGTCACGATGAATTTCCCATCTGCGCCCGGAACACCTTGAATGTGTAGCTGCACCGGAATCCGGGCATCGGCCGCGGGGTTTACGATCTTCGCTTCGCAGACAGCTTCGGCCGTGATTTCTGATGGCGCTGTTACCGTGACCTTCAGGTCTTGCTGTTCACTGACTTCGCCATCAGGTGACTTGGCCTGAAAACTTACGAGCAGATCTCCCGCTTGGGCTGGGGTAATTACAAGGCGTGCATTCTTGGCCGAGAGCTGCACCCATTGGCCCGATGTGTCCATGTCGCTCCCGTCGAGTGTGAGCGTGGCCTTCCCTTCGCGGATGAACGCTGAGAGGGAGAAGTTGCCGTCTACGCCTTCCTGAGAGACGGCCAGCGTAAGACTTACGGCCTGTCCCAGTTCACAGACCGTTGCGACGGTAGACAGGGATAGTTGCGGCTTCGGCTCGACGATCTGGTATTTCGACGAGGAGCATCCGGCCGATACGAACAGCGCCAATGCGTAAAATAGGGTCGTTCTCATGGTGTCGTCAGTTTGTTACGATGATCTCAAGAGTCTTGAATTGGGTGGTATATCCGTCCGTTGCCGAGAACTGGAGACGGTGCATGCCCCGCTCGGCGGCAGTGTAGTAGAGCGGCTGTTCGCTGTTGGCCGGCACGGAGAACGCTTCGGCCGGGGTGACGGCTACGGCCCCGTACTGGAGCGTGCCGCTGCCTGTCAGTTGCGTGTAGGTTACGGGGATCGCCCCTGTCCATCCGGATTTTGTGAGGAGCATCGTCATTTCGATCCGCTCGGTGATGGATGCCGTTTCGGGGTATTCGACCTCCAGTGCGAGTGCGGGACTCTTCTGAACGTTGAAGTTGACGAAGCTGCGGCCGGACTGCTCGCCCTCTTTGGTTTTGACCTCGAAGGATATGCGCAGCGGCCCGGCCAGCGTCGGCGTGAGCGTCAGGATCTCCGTAGTGTTGGACATCGACGTCCATGTGCCGTCGGTCGGGAGGTTGCTGCCCTGCATCGAGAGCTCGCAGGCTCCTTCGCTGAGTACGGCCGATATCTGAAATTCCTCGTCGTACCCCTGCTGCGAGACCTTGAGCTGGAGATACGCCGGCTGGTTGATGATGTAAGAGTCCTGCAAGGCCGTCACTTCGAGCGTCGGCCGAGGCTCGGTGATCCGGTACTCGGATTTCTCACAGCCTGCGGCCGCGAAGAGTAAAAGAGGGAGGATTATTTCACGATATTTTTTCATGGAAAAATAGGGTTTGAATTCACACAATGGGTAACGCTGTCTCCGGGTATTTCCCCGGCCTGGATCATGGCGCAGTGTGAGCACAGATCGGCCTTTACCCACCAGCACATTCCCAGCTTTTCATGGTAGCAGGGATTGTCCTTGGTGCAGCCGCATACTTTGCAAGTCTGAACGGCGGTGTGGCCGTCCATGTCGGTCAGTGTAAGTTCTCGTTTCATATGTCAATTACAATAATTTCAGGTCGTTCTTTTTTGACGATTCCAAGCTCCTCAATATCGGAGGTAATATCACCCCAGCCATCAATGAACGCACGTATTTTTATGTCGTAATTTTCGCAGTCGCTCTCGACCGCCCAGTCGTACAGTTCCTTCGGTGTCATGGCTCCATCTTATTCTTGAATCTCCCGCCAGCCGAGGATGTTTTCGTGGTCAATGCGGACACTTGTCCCATCAATACACCACTTATTTTTGCCACTCCATAAATCACCCAATCGAAATGCTATTGCCATCATGATTTTATTAAAAGCCTTGTATTTCACCTCTACAACCTTAACATATTCCGGCAATTCCTCTTTCGGGTCGTGCCAGCGCGTCAGCCCTGTGTGTTCGGATTTTCCGAACTGGATAAGCCATTCAAGGGCAGAGAAGGTAGGAATACAGCATCCCACACACCCCCGGTCGCAATTCTTTCGATCTCCGCAATCTACACAGATGTTATTTTCGCAAAATGCTTTTGCTCTTTCCTCAATCGTTTCCATTCTGGGTCAGTTTTTGGATGAATAACTGGTGGCAGTATTTCATTGCGGCAGCTTCGTTATTAATTTCCTGAATACTTATCCCGCATTCCTCTGCCACCTGTTTTGGCGTTGCGTTCCAAACACATTCGAACGCTCTCTTGGCCTTCTCGCGCATCCGCTCCTCGGCCTCCTGCTCGGCAAGCTCGACCGCATACTGGGCTACATCTACTCTCACGGCATGATATGGCGAGTCAACGTCTTCGCCCTCATAACCGACTTCTACTTTCCAGCTACCGTCCTCCAGTTCTTGTCTTGCTTTTTCGCTTTTCATAGATAATCGTATAATTGGGTTACAAATCGCAAAATATCCCACATTCGTAAGACTTAATCTTTCCTCCGATAGCTTCGGGAGCGAGTTCGTCTAAAAATATTCGCTGTCCTTTCACGCGAACCAGTCGGCAACCTATTTCCCGGCTCTGCTTTGCCCGACTGGCAAATACCTCTGGATGGGTTTTTCGAACCAAATTCCAATATGTAGGGCTGGTAGCCTTCACACAACCCCACGCAGTTCGCATTGGGGTAACCCAAGCTGTAAATATTCGGCAATCTAATTCCAGCATCATAGAGTATTTTAATGCAATCTATCTTGGTGATCCCCGCATCTATCAGCACAGCTATGACATTGGCTCGTTCATACTTGGTGAAGCGCTCATGTCTGTCTTGTTCGTCGTGAGTAAACCCAAGAACGTGATAGTCAACTTGGTTAGTGCGTTCAAAATAATACCTTGCCATCTTTTTCAACATTAGGGTGCATGGAGCGCCTTTAACTCCCGACATATATTTCTTGCGAGCAAAAACCTCACAAATAGATGCTTCTGGGAATTCCGGATTCACGGCTTCAATTATTGGCTGGTTGATCCACTTCTCCATATCTCTTTTAAATCGCACATTATCAACGTCCTCTTCTTTGATTGGGTTGTTCACAATCAACACTTGATTGTCTTTGCCATATTTCTCTAATGTCAGCTTGGATGCAACCGCACTCGCAGCGCCGCAAGAGAACCATACAACAATTGTTTTGCCTTTCATATGTTCAGTTTATAGCCGTTAGACAAAAGCCATTCGGTAGCATCCATAAGTACATCGACCAATTTTATCCCCCGGTGGGAGATCAATTCTGCTCCGCTTTCAGTTTCATAGCTTACATACCATCCCTCGTAACATTTGGAGATATTGAGGTAAAATGTACCTTTTGCGTCAATGAACACGGGTAGTAATTCCTGCTGGTCTGCGACCGTGAAGGCGGGAATACTCTCCCCGCTTTTGATGTACTCTGGTGTGGCTTTATAGTGTGGTAAGACGGATAAATGGTATTTACCGCTACATGTAGCCCATACCATGCTCGCCTTCTCCGCGGGCACTCCCATCTCGATCAGCCGCTTCGACTGCTCGACGCTCGTTACTTGGTCTGTCATAATTTTTGCTGTTTTATTTCGTTTTGTTTGTGACTATGAAAACCAACTCTTTGCGAATTGGCAATTACGTTCTGTGCGCCGGGAAAGTAATTGCCGTGACCAGCGTATTCCCCAAGGGGATCAACGCCCATACCGACCGGATCACCGGCAAGGTGTCGTACATCCCCGCCGACCGGATCGACCCGATACCCCTGTCCACCGACATGCTCCAGCGGCTCGGGATGCGCCGAAATGCGGTGCGTTGGGTCAAATACGGCGTCGATAACCTTTATGTCGACCGAGCCGTGGATAAGTTTTACATATCCATCGGCAGGCTTGGCGAGCGGGTATGTCAGGTGCGGTTCGTTCATCAGCTTCAAAATATACTCTCCGACGGCTGGGGCGTGGAACTTAAATTACGGCGGTAAGTTGTTCATATTCGTAGAAAAGCGTGCGTCATGGGTTGTTGATTTTCATAAAACACATCCACTGCGTTTTGGAGTTCTTGCCGCTCTTGTGGCCGAACAGCGGCTCCACTCCGAAAATTTCGATGATTCGGCTTACGGGTATTTGCTCTTCGCACCACTTGAAGATTAAAACCCCTTCCGGTTTCAATACTCGCATACATTCGTCGAACCCCTGCTTTAGATCGGTTTCCCATGTGGATAACAATTTGCCGTATTTGTGCGCCATGTAGCTATTGTCGCCAAGACGGACAAGGTGCGGAGGATCGAACACAACAAGCCGAAATGTTGCATCTTCGAACGGTATACTTCGAAAGTCACCGATTACATCCGGATGCACCTCCAAACTCCGGCCATCGCAGAGTATATGCTCTTCGTCCCGAATATCCATGAACACAGCCTGCGGGTTCCGCTTGTCGAACCACATCATACGCGGGCCGCAGCAGGCATCCAAGATCAGTTTGTCCGTTTTCATAATTCACACTCATGATCTATTCGTCTGTCTCTCGCTCCAGCCGCATGCTGTCGGCCATGGCCCAGAGGTATAGGAGTGTCGTTCTGAAAAGTTTCATAGGGTAGGCGTTTGAATTATCACAGCTCTTGCGTCTACAAGTCTCGGACGGGATAATATTTCACGGGGCTTGCTATTGAGGCATAATTGTTAAATGCCGGTGCTGTGCTCGTAAAGAAACACATGCACCAGATAGAGAGTTTGTCGCAACCTGTCGAGCTGACGTAGTGGTAATCCATGTACTCATATATGAATTTTTGCCCGCCGATCAGTTCGAGGCATTTCTGGATCTCTACGACATGCTTTGTCACGAGGTTCATCTGCCCGGCAGCCGGCAGATACCATTTTCCCGGCTGCTCCGGGTCGTAGTAATAGCAGAATCTTGCGGCATTTGCTTGGTTCAGGCGTCCGTCTTCGTATGCTCGGATCAGGGCCTCGGTGTTTTTGCGTCCGTCGAAATCCTTTGCCGCCTTGTCCCTGTCCTTGATCCAGGGGATGTCCGGGAGCAGGGTCATGTATTGGTCGTGCGGCCCGATCGGGCTGTTGCCCCAGTACCCTTTACCACGCTCAGGTGCAAGAAGAAATTTCGCTTCGTCGGCGATGATGGCGACGCCTTCGGGGGAGAATGCGCTTTTATCTGCAAGTTCTTCCCAGCGTGCGCGGCTGAAGTACAGCCCCTCGGTGGTGTATATGTATATGCCGTTCTGGGGCTTCACAACCCCGCCCTGATTGAACACCTCTACCGGAACGATCTCTTCGGCCGAACATATGTCGTCGGAGAGGGTGAACTGTATGGAGTGCGATCCGCTGGTCAGGGGTTGATAATGGATCGGGCAGGGCATATCGGCCTGAAGCGTGAAGCGGTCGCCAGTGTGATAGTTTCTGCCGTCGATGATAAGGTATCCGTCCCCGCCGGTGATCGCGGGCTTTACGGAGAATTCCCCGGTGAATTGCGCTTTGCCGGCGAGTAGCGTGATTTCGAGTTGTTGCTCCAGTTCGATCGGGGCGCTCTGATATATCGCATGCGCTGTAATCGGTGCGGAGTTGATGCTGGTGGCGTAGATCCTGTCTCTAATTTCGGTACCGTCGGCCGATGTAACGTATATCCCGAAACTGAAGGGCTGCTCGGTCGTCGCTCCGGTTTGGGGCGTAATCTTCAGGTGGAGCACCTTCGAGGAGAACTCCTCGTTGACGATCTCGTAGGGAATCTGCTGTTCGGCCTGCCATTGCAGGGGCTCTCCGTCCACGGTCGCCGTGGCCGTGCCGCCATTGCAGGAGGTGTTCAACAGGAAATAGTCTGCTGCCGGATTCTTTTCGGTGATTGTCAGTGTTGCCTCGATTACTTCGCCTAACTCGTATTCTCGGCTCTGGTAATCGAGTGTCATGCTGATTGAGGGTTTCGGGCCGGGAGTATCCGGCTCTGCGGAGTCTTTGCTGCACGCCGTTGTTGCGGCCAGCAGCAGCATGAGAATTGTCTTGTAAGTTTTCATGACGCAAAATATTTGGAGTTGTGTCGCCGACGGGACTCGAACCCGCAACCTCATGCCCGTATCCAATTTACTAATCTATTCGTATGAAAAAAACCGGACATGCGCTCTTCCGATTGAGCTACGGCGACAGGTATCACCCCCGGCCGCAGCCGGGGATGATTGGGGAAAAGGTCGGGTTTACTGCCCCAAGTTCACGTCTTGCGTGGACAAGGCATCCCAGTTTGCGACGGTCACGGCCAAAGTCACGTCCTGTCCTGTGAGTCCGTCGAGCTTCGCATTGACTTTGTAGGAGCCGTTTCGTGCGATCTTGCCGCCGGTTGCTCCCGTGAGTTCCGTTTCGTAGGTGACGGCCAGCTGGTCGGTCGTAGTCGAGAGGTTGCCGTCAGCATCATAAACGGCATTGAGGACTACTTTTATTCGCGATCCCGTAGCGGCTGCGGCCTTCTCGTTGATGTAGAAAAGATTATTGTACTTGTAGGCGTTTGTTTTCGACGCGCCGGTTTTGTCGCAGTAGGCGTCTTGTGCCGAGGTGAAGGAAGAACTTACGGTTGCATATTTGCTCGCCGTCTGGTCAATCAGATAAGATTTCTCGGCTCCTTTGCTCAATGTAATTTTCTTGATCTCGATACAACCGTTGCCATATTTGCTCCGGAACGCATCCGTCATGGTGGTCTGAATCTCGACCTTCGCCACGACGCGCTTCACGGTCATGGTTACGGACGTTGTCCCTGCTGTGATTTTGGCGGTTGTAGCTCCGGTCATTACGAATCCTCCGGAGCGCATGGCCTTTGTCGTGACGTTTGCGTAGGTGCCGTTGTAGGAGGCGATGTCGCTCTCCAACTCTTCGAGCAGCTTGGTCTTGGTGGTGATGTTATCCGCTATGTTACGGTTGATAACGACATAGAAATCACACGAGGCATCGGCGCTCACGCCCGGAAGTACGAACTTGATCGGCGTCGTGGTCGAGCCGTTCACTTCGGCGGCGGTCAGTACGCGGCGCAGGATTTGCGTGCCCGAGGTGTTGTAGACGATAAGTACAGCGGAGGAGATCGACTTCTCCCAACTTTCGGTAGTGCCGGAGCCAAAGGCGCGAGTTCCGTCAGCTACACTTTCATTTTTCAGGATAAGTTCGATTTCGCCTTCCTTTCCACCGTTGGTCGGTGTAGGATTAACTTCGTCTTTCGTGCAGGCTGCAAGCAGCATCGGCATTACCGCGATTGCGGTCAGTTTCATAAAAAATTTTTTCATAAAGGGATGATTAAAAAATTAAGTGAGAAAATAAGTTATTTTCGAGCCTATGCTCCGAAATGTTCTTCTTGAATGACAATTCCTTCCCAGTCGGAGATAATTACCATCACATTGGCTCCGTTCAGGAGAATGCGGATGTCTATCTCGACGTCGTGTCCCGGATTAGGGGCGATCTCTATGTAGCGTTGTATCGTGGCCACAAAGAGTTCATGCCCGTAAATCGAGGTGGGATCGTCGGTGTAGATGCCGATTGAGATTGGCGAGTCCGAAGGAAAGTAGGGCGTGTAAAACGATCCCGACATGGTGCCGGCCGCCGGGTCGCGGGCCAGTTGGGGACGATACATTCTGAAGCCGCCGCAGGGCTTGTTGTCAAAACTCAGAGCGGCGTAGTTGTTCAGCCCGAAATAGAAATCTTCGGGGTTGTTGATGTTCTGCATCCCTTCGACACGGACGTTGACCTTGTAAACGGACTTGAACAGGTCGATGTCGAAGCGCAGCGAGTCGCCCTTTTGGATCGGCGTCTGGATGCGGTTGAAGAAAAGCGGGTCGGCACCCGTATCTGGGAAGGTGATTGCAGCGTCCCGGATGTTGTCTGCCGACACCGTGGAGCCATGCCCTACATTCGCAAGCGTCACAATCCCATATTCTCCATTGGAAATGTAGGTCTGCATGGCTCCGGTATCGGTCAGGAATTCGTCCCGCGTAAGCGTCGTGTCGCGGTACTGCCTGCCGGTCTTCAGGTCGAAGAAGAACAGGCGCAGGGTCTGCACCTCGTCCATGGTGTCGTGCTCCCCGTCGTTGTAGTTGTAGCGCAGGTATACGATGGCCTTGCGCTTCACATCGACGTCGATGTCGTCGTGGATCTCGCAGCCGGGGAGAAGGCTCGCGAGCCAAATCCCCGTGAGTATGTAGCAGAGGTATTTCATATTATTCGTTGTGTTTCTTGAGTTCGTCGAATAGCGTCTTGAGCTTCGCGTTGGATGCCAAATACAGGAAGAGCATATTTCGGGGTTTACAGATCATGGCCAAGTGTTCCTTTGCCTCGTCGATCCGCCCGGCCTTGTAGTATACCAAGGCGGCCAGTGCGTGCGTCTCTTTTGTGAAATGCCACCAATGCAGATAATCCATGATGTCTGCTGCGTCCTTGATCTTTCCCTGCTCCCAAAGGTCGAGTACCATAGCCTCGTAGCTTTTTCGACGAAAGGAGACCGAGTGCGGTAGCATGTAGCATAATATGGTGCCGACACAAAGCAGAAGTGCATAGAGTACTATATCGAATAATCCTAACTCAACTGTCATAGGTCGTAGATTTTACGTTGTTCTGCTTATAGAGTATCTGGATTTCGGGGTCGAGGTTGCCGCGGAACTTCAGCACCGGGTCTGCCTGAATCGCCTTGAGGTAATATTCCAGTCCTTCACGCGGCCGGTTCATGCGCGAGAGGGCTATGGCCGATAGGTAATCGGTTCTTGGGTTCTTCTCGGCCGGCGGCAGCTGCTCCAGAATCTCGAAAGCCGCCTCGTCGTAACTCAGCGAGAGCAGCACGATCGCAAGGTTCTGGCACTTGTAGTCGTTCAGGGTGCGCAGCGCCCCGACATAATCCCGGTCGCGGAGCTGCTGCACTCCGCGCATGTAGGTCGTGTCGAGTACGGTCAGCACGACGGTATCCTTGACCATATCGACGCGGCGCAGGTTGTAGCGGAAGTCCACGGCCCGCAACTGGGGATAGAGGATCTCCTTCATGAAGGCGTAGTCCCCGGGGAACTGCTGGCGGATCTGCTGTTCCGTCACGTCGAGGTTCCTGCTCCGGTCGATCATGTCCGTAATCTTTTCCCAGTTGGGCACGTCGCTGTTGTGGCGGATCAGGTGCTTGAGCAGCGTCCAGTCCTCACCGATGGAGCGGGTTCGGATCAGCGTATCGACCTCGTGGCCGAACTTTCGCACCAAGCGCTCCTTGATTGCCCGGGCACGCTCGCCGGCAATACGGTTGTTGGTCGCCATCGAACCGTCGGGAGAGGATGAAGCGGTAATGGTGATAGAATCGACGAAGAATTCGTACTGGTTGATAAGCGTGTCCATCAGACGTTCGATTTTGTCAAGCTGCACATGGTTCTGGCCCATCGTGTCGATTACATTGGCACGGCCGACCGGGAAGGTGATGTAGTTACGGTCGCGTACCTCGACATACTTGTCTATGATTTTGAGCATGTACCGAGGCTCGTTATCCAAAAGCGACAACATGGATGTCACGGTGTAGGTCAGCGTATCGCTGTTCGTGAGGTCGTAACGGCTGCGGTCGATGGCATCGACGCGGCCCCGGAAAAAGAGATGCAGGCGCTTGGTATCCTTCGTCGGCCGATAGGTCTGGGTGTAATAGTAGCGTATCTCGCCTTTGCGGATCAGTACGGAGTCGAGCCTCGGATCGTTCAGGTAGGGGAACGAGATCGTTTGTTTGTAGGTGGACTCCAGTTTGTCGGCCCGGCGCTTTTGGCCGCCGGCGATGTAGCGGTTGTAGGCTTCGTAGTACTTCGCGGCCAGACCGGTAGTGGTCGTAAGCTCTGTTGAGTCGCCGAGAATACGGTTCAGGTACTTGTTCATCTGCCAGTACTGGCGCTTCTGGATGTCGGAAAAAAGCTCACCCCGGATAGAGAGAGGTTGCAGCGCCTCTTCAGTCCCGTTGTTCTCTATGACCGGGGTGAGCGACAACCCCCACGTGCTGCTCTGGAGAGCAGCGGGTATGCCTATGATGAAGTCGATAGCAATCTCCCCGTTGCGTTCGGCTACGGTTTTCGACTTGGCGACGATGTAGACGGTTTGAATGTCCTCGCCCTTGATGGTGACTTCGCCCGTGGAGTCGCGTTCGACCTCGGCCAGATAGGCGCTGTCGCGGCCACCGTTCATCGAGATGCGGCGCATCTTGGCCACGGCACGTTCTACGTCTTCGACTTCGGGCGTTTCGACAGGCCCGTTGCCGGGCAGGTGGATGTCGGCCGTCGGGGTGCTGCGCAGCAAGGAGTGCGTCATGGCGCAGGAGAGCATCAGGACAGTCAGGGCTATGGAAACGAGTGTTTTATATGGGTTCATTTCTTAGTTGATTTGATGTCCGATAATCCTTCGGCGATATATTCGTTTGCCTTTGCCAGATGCGAGTTCTCCCGCGGACATTGAAGTTCCTGCTTCTCCGGTGCCGTGGCATGCCACTCTTCATAGCAGTCGGGACAATACATGAGATTGACGGCTCCCACATAGAACCCGCTTGAACTGATCTTCCGACCGCAGCGGTCGCAGACTTTGGCCCGAACCCATACTTTGATTTCGGCGGCCGATAATGTCAGTACTTTATATCCTTTGGAGTTTTCGAAAGTCGTTGTCATGGGATCTGTGAATTAGAACAAGTAGGAAAATGACAGGTTGCATTTGATCGGGACGAGCAGGAACCGGCGGTGACGATAGGTATACTCGTCGTCGAACTCCCCGATGTACTTCGGCCGCAGCTTCTCGGTGTAGGGGGTATAGACGATACCGGCCCCGATCTCGACGATGAAGTTCCAGCGGGTACTCAGGAGTTTCGAATAGCCCCACGAGCATCCGATGCCGTAGGCGTTGCCTTTGAAGGTGCGTTTGTCGTAGCCTATGGTGTAGTTGGCATAAAACAGCGAGGGGGAGACGAACTGTCCGATGTATCGCTCGACGAACCAGTGCCGCCATCCCGGTTGCAGGACGACATGGCTCCACTGGGTGTCTCCGAACTTGAACGGATTGGCTGACACCGGAATGTTGATCGTATTGTGCAAGTTCACGTTCAGATCGACGGCCGCGTTTATGTTCCCGGCAGCCCATCCGACGATGTTGGTCGATACGGACGAGAACTGGGCGTAAGAGGCTGAAAACGTGAACAGCGATACGATAATGAGGAGATAGTGTTTCATATTGACGATATTGTGAAAAAAGTGGGGCGGACGCATTTGCATAATGTATTAAATCCCTTCAGTCTGCTTGGAAAGAGAAATTGTCCGCCCCAGTAGTTTCATTCCGGAGTGTTGTGTCATTTGCAGACCGATGCTTTTATACATGATTAGATTTTAATACGTTATGCGATGCAAAGGTACCCGTTCTGTGAGGTGCAAAGCAAATTATAGATACTTTTGGGAGGGGCTTCCATTTTTGTAATCGTTTGATTCTAAAAAAGAATGATTATATTTGTGCAATTGAATTCTACAAGAAAAACATGGCGAAAAACGGGGATACGAGAAAGCTCCTGCTGGATATTGATATCGAAACGATGGAGTATATTAATGACTACAAGTATGCAATGCTTTTATCCCAGGGGATAGTAATGACCAATGTGGATATATTTATTGCAGCGATCCAGAGTTTAAAGCGTGAGACAGAGAAGGAAGGAACACTCAAAGTTGTTCCCCGGCCGGAGCATGTGCGTAAAATGGAAGTCAGCAGACGCGAAGCATTGCAGGCCGGCAAGTTACGGAAGAAACAAAATAAGGAGTAATACAAGGAGGGCTTGATTTAAGGCCCTCTTGTGTTGATAAAGAGATAGCAATAGGGAAGGGGCGGGAGAGTTTGTCCGTTCCTTTGGACGGTATAATGTAAATGCTTTCCCGTACTGCGGCCTGAGGTTCCCATTATGCCAATCGGATCGCCGATATGTATTTTTTGGCGCGGACTCCGGATAAAAGTGCGTTTCAGGTGCCCGTATGTGGTTTTAAAGCCGTATTTGTGCCGTATCTTTATGTGTAATCCAATAAGATCATTATAGGCTACTGTATCAATAATCCCGTTTGCCGCAGCGTAGATTGTATCATTCCCAGACGGGGGAATGTCGATGCCTGAGTGCTGGTGTATTTTTTGTGTGATAGGGTGAATGCGCAAGCCGTAGCCTGAAGAGATTCGCACCCTGTCGAAATTCGGTTGTTGTACTGGGGAGATACATGGGATGTCGAGGATCTGCGGTGCTCTAGCTGGGAGTTGGGCAATGATATCTAATATTTCATTGTTTCTCGCTGTATAGAGTGCATGTGTATCTTGTCCCCATAAAGTTATGGGAAGCAGTTGGAGGAGCAGCGATATTTTTGTCCATTTTCTCATAAAAGATCAGAAAGAAGAACATGCAGAGCATTCGTTATCGCCTCGTTCCGGGGGCAGTCGGCCTTGATGCTCCTGCAAAACTCCTGTATGGCTTCCTCGTTTTTGCGCTCGAGGTAATCCCGGTATTCTCGATCTGACATAGACTGGTGAAACTGGGGCTTAAAATCCGCGATGTAGTTGACGAGGTAGGGCTTGAAAAAGGCTAAATCGTATAATTCTCGTATTTCCAGATCAATAATCTGCTGGAGTTTTTTATCTGTATTTTCACTCATTGGTTTTTGATTTTTTCAACTGTCGATTTTGAAAAAAATACATAATTCTTGATTGATTGACGCTTCAGTATACTGCGTTCGACTTTCTCTATCGCCCTGTATTTTGCATTTTTTTTGTTGTCTGCCCGAACTCTGCAATGCACGATCATAAAACGTAACCCGACATCATATAGGCCCGGGGGAACTTTGTTGGCAGTTTTGTAAATACCTAATAGGTTCGCCATTCGATGTATGGCTTTGGAACTCCGTTTGAATTTCACCTCCAGCTCTTTAGCCGTATACTTTGGATAGAGTTTAATCAATTCCTTTTTTTCTTTTGAATTCCACTCCATAGTCTTGACAATTAGTGTTTAATAGGAACATTGAGTTCTATCTCACGGACACAGGCTTCCATGTCGTCGCCCATAGCTTCAGCCTGGGCCATTCCTTCGAGCCGGAGTCTGTCCGAGTCGTTGTCTGCGAGGGCATATAAGCGTCCGTATTCGCCATATGCGTCCTCGATAGTGATGGCATACACTTTCATATTCGGTATATTGTTATTGGTTTGGGGAAAGAATATCTTGTAGTTCCCACTCTCCTTTCATGTATTGCATGGTGGTTATGGCGGCTCGTCATTTCAGCATCGGGTATCATGGTGCCGGTCGTTATAAATTTTCTTTTTCCTTGAGGAGCAACAGCCCCTTGTAGATCGTTTCCCGGAGATTGTCTTGTATCCCCGGTAACTTTCGGTGCGCCTCGATGATCGACCATATTTCTTCCGTGAAGTCGATGCTTCTCTTCTGCACGAATGTATATGTCCGGCTACGCTTCTTTTTCTGGCGCTGCGTAATACCGGCCAACGCGATGCTCATCATGTCCTCGTCGTAGGAGGGGCGGTCTTCTATGGCTGGCATATGGAGTGTCTACTGAAGGAGTTTAGCAATGATTTCATCTGTCAAAGCACTCATGTCGTCAGCGCCTTTCGATTTCGGTGCGAATTCAAAAATCGTTTTATGTTCGGCTTCTGCCTGTTTGAAGGCTTCGCATAGGCGGATATTCGTGTTGAACGCATCAGGGAGAAGATCATCCGCCCGTAATAGTTCGACCGTTTGTTGGTAAACCTTTGTCCGGGCGTTAATCATGCTTAATATGATGCCTCCGAGCTGGATTTGGGCTCCATAATTCTTTTTTATCGTGTTTGTGGCAGAGAGGATACGTCGCATGCCGTCGTAGGAGAATTCTCCGGGCGACAGGGAAATAAGCATGGCATCGCCGGCGGTGATTGCGTTTATGATGATTGCATCGAGAGCTGGGGCGCAGTCGATGATGGCAATATCATAATCCTTGTATTCGGGCATTGCCAAGTACTTTTTCAGGAAAAACGGGGCGTTCACGTCGTTTGCGAGCTGAACGTTGATATTCGATGTCCTGACATCCGAAGGGATGATGTAAAGGTTCGGATTGATCTCGTACGGTTTTACGGCCTCGCCTGTTATAAAGAGCTTGAATAAAGTCTCCTTGTGTTTCGTAGCATTGAAGATTAGCGAGAGGTTCGCTTGTTCGTCCCCGTCGATCAGGAGAACTTTCTTTCCGAGTTGGGATAGGCGGAAGCCGACATTTGCTGCGGTGGTCGTTTTCCCGACACCGCCCTTTTGGTTGATGGAGATTAAAACTTTCATGGTAGCAGACTGTATTTGGTATTATAAATTGAGTTCCATTTGAATCACTCCCTGTTCGTGAGAAATCTTCTCTTCCTTTATCGCGTTTTCGATGGATTTGAGGTAATATGCATCGCGATTATTGATCTTGTCGCCGTGATCTTCCATGTAAATCCATGCTGCGAGATGTCTTTGAAACACGTATGTGTAATTTCTTAGGGTTATATTTTTGAATACCCGATTGTATCTGTCTTGCCCGATTTTTAAAATATGCCCAGCACAATGCCGCATCTGGGAAAGATGGTTCTCGTAAGCGTCGAGATCTTTTTTCGACGGATGTGTCTCGTATATGTTAAAAATAATATGGCTTGGCGTGGAATGGCGATTGCTCGGGAACTCCTCGGTATAGGTGAAATAATAGTTTGTCGTATTATTTTGCACCATAAGGAGCAGCTCGTCGCGTGCGACGTCGAGGACGCGCCGACGGAACTCATGGTATCTCGGGACTGAGTTGGCGCGGACACGCTGCTTGGATTCTGTACTCCCTTTCTTCTTGGGTGAGTCGACATTCAGAAGCAATCGTAGATCCGGATAGGGAATAGCCCATTTCTTCCCATCTGCGTGCCGGCATATCTGCATGTAGATCCTCGCAGTATAAACCGAATGGCAGTTGTCGACGGTAGCTTGCAATAAGCGTGAGTATCCGTAACAGGGATTTACCAGCAATCTGGCTATATCTTCGTCGAAAAAAATATGGATGTAGCTTCTGTTTTTCTGGGACTTGTCATTGTTGTAAAATACTCCCTGGCATAAAGGCCGGCGGCCGTCAGTCAGGGTTTCTTTGGCCAATTCCGACCATGTGGGGAATTTTACCGGTATCCTGATCAGATCGCTGATGGCAGCTCTGATCCGGCTGTAATGGCTCCGGATATTCGTAAAAGCATCTAAAGGTATCCTAACCTCGAGTGTCCGCTCGTTGATCTTCCAGTAAACGTTTTCGGCGTGCAGTCGGAGGTTCCGCTCTTCCCCCAGAAGGTAATCAATTTTTTGATGTTCCCCTTTGTTTCCGAAGCGTCGGCACAGCGTGACGTATTCGTCTATATTTTGGTTGATGATCGGCTGTAAAATGTTGGTGATTTTTACGATTGCCGATAGTTGTATCAGCCGGTAATTGTATTTGGCATCCAAAATCATGTTTGGCTGGTTTAATTCGAGTGGTGCTTCGCCAGTCGGGAGGGTTGGGGGAACGATCAAGCTCTCGCTTTTGTATACTCGAGAGTCTTTGTTGCTATATATCGTTTGTACTGCCATGATCGTGGATAAACAAGAGAGAGGGGATATGGTGTGCCAACTGCTACCGTGGGATCAGTGATGCAGTCTTATCACCACTCCCCTCAAGTCTCCTGTGCTTTATATTGATAATTTTAATTCTTTATATTTCCGCTTGAGCTGTTTGAAGTCGAGCAATAAGGCATCTGTTGTAAGTATGAGGATTTTTCGTGAGGTGCTATCCGGATGAGTCGGAATGAATCCTGCATGAACATACTCACGGACAGTCTCGACACACACGTTGTGCATCCGTGCGCAGGCGTCAACGGTTATGGCAGTGCCATAGAATTTTTGAGGGTCGAAACATTCCTGTTTCATCCTCGCGACGGTGGCTTCCAGATTTCTCACTGTGAATTCGAGTTGTTGGACGTAGAGACTGATCTTGGTGGAATCAATATGTGTAGAGTCTTCCATGACTGATTACGATTTATGATATTCTCGTGATTGTAAATGTATTGTCGTCTGAATATGTTTTGGTTTCAAACTTTCGTGGCTCGAGTTTTCCTGTTTTTATCTTCTTGTTATACCGCTTTATTGCCTGTCGGCCATTTATGACTACATTCCCTACATTTTTGAAAATGGCAGGATTTCCTACCTTCATTCCCTTTAAGAATACTTCCCACCCTTTGGAGGAAGGTACTTCTGTAAAAGTGATTTTTCGAGGCATGTCTTTGGTTTTCAAATGTTATTTCTTATCTTTACCTAATTTATTGGGGTGTGTGAGTTTGGTACGCATGTCCCACAACGCAAATATACAACAAATGTTATAATAAACAATAGAATTGTTATAAATTTTATTTGATTTGTTATGGATATAACGGAGCGATTGAAGGAAATTATTGATTACCTCGGACTTACGCCGAATGCCTTTGCTGCGAAGATTGGGATTTCGCAGCCACGGATGCGTAATTATCTGACTGGACGCACTCCTGATTTTGAAACATTAAGACGAATTTGTATAACATTTGTAAATATTGAGCCGCGTTGGTTATTGACTGGGGTTGGAGACATGTTGGTTCCATCGATAGCGCTCGGTGCGACTAACCCTTCTTCTGCTTCTACGTTAGAATTAGCGATTATAAAAACACAGGCTGAAACAATTTTAAAACAGCAGCAATTCATAAACGATCATTTCATGGAACTACACCAGAAAAAAATATCCCCCCCCCGCGTTGGCGTGGAATATCCTGATAAAGAGCATATTAAAGAGTAGTTCTGTGTTTGATATATTGTAGTGGGATCCAATTTTCAAACACGGACTCCATAATAGTATATCGAACAAAATGATAAAATTCTATTTAGCTACTCCCCAGCGGGAGAGATCGGCGATTATCTTATCCGTAACATTTAAGGGCAAACAGTATCGACGCACGACAAAAGAGTCGACTTTGGTAAAGTTCTGGAACCCCCAGCGACAGAGGGTTCGGGTGTGTCGTGAAAACAGATTGGCGAATTGCACGAATGATGCGTTGGAGCTGTGGTGCCAAGCTGCCCAACGAGCTGAAGTGTACTTTAAGAAAGGTTATACGATTCCATCTTCGCGAGACTTTTTCGAGGTCGTGGATGAAGAGTATTACAAAGCCTTAGAGCGACCTGTTCCGTCAATAAATACTCCGGAGTCTCCCTCTGACTATTACTCTGATTATTTTGAGCGTTATATTGCCCGCTATGCCGATGCGAGGTCGATAATAACGATCCGGCATTACCGAACAGTCCTGAATAAGCTGAAGCAGTATGAAAAGATGATTCGGTGTCGTTTGCAATTTGAAGATATCAATATCAATTTCTATAATCAGTTCCGGAGCTGGATATATGGGCAGGGATATTCGGATAATTATTTCGGCAGTCTTATCAAAGTGATCAAACAGGTTTATAGGGAGGCCCGGGATGTGGATCACCTGCATAATTTGAATGGCACAGCTCATAAAAATTTTATCACGGTAGCAAAAGAGAGTGATCCTGTCTATCTTTCGGTTGACGAACTGATGAAGTTGTATAGATTGAGAATCACAAAAAACACAGTATTGAATGAGTGGCCGGATCTGTGCGGAGAGAAAGCAGTCAGGCAGCGCATAGCTACATGTGAACTGGTACGGAACCGGTTTCTTATCGGGGCATTTTCGGGCATGAGGGTGTCTGACTTTAGTCGCTTCAGCGAGTTTAATATTGTCGATGGGATAATTATGATGCGTACGCGTAAGACAGATACCCTTATTGCCTTTCCACTTCATCCCGTGATACAAAGAATCCTCGAGAGCGATTTTGACCTGTCAAAAACGATTTCTGACCAGAAAATGAATGTCTATATCAAAGTGGTGGCGAAAATGGCAGGGATCGACGAAAAAGTGACAATTTGCGAACATCGAGGGGGTGAGTTAAAAGAGATTAGGGTCGAAAAATATACTTTGATCTCTACGCATACTGCTCGCCGATCTTTCGCCACGCACCTCCAGCGTTCCAAAGTTCCGCTTACTGCGATTTCCAAGGCTTTGGGGCATAAAAAGGTTACTACGACAATGCGTTACCTGCGATTGGGGGTGGATGAGAATGCTGCTATACTTGCGGGAAGCTCCTTTTTTAAGGACTTTGAAGAGGGCGAGTAGCTCATTTATCCTACATTTTATCCTGCAAAAAAATAAAGGAGCTGATTATCAGCTCCTTTATCCACAGCTTGGTGCCCAGGACAAGACTCGAACTTGCACGAACGTAATTGTTCACTACCCCCTCAAAGTAGCGTGTCTACCAATTTCACCACCTGGGCATTGCACGTATCCTTTCGGATTTCGGGTGTGCAAATATAGGGCATAAATTTTAATCCGCCAAATTTTTTCTCCATGTAATATGGATTATTCTTCCGGCAGCGGCGTCGCGGCGACGCAAACCGCCGTGCTCTACCTGCCGCGGGGGCGGTGTCGATGTCTGCGCAGGTGCCTGTGCTTGGTGGTAAAGGCGGCGGAAGCGGTTGGGGCGGAGACCTTAGCGGGTTCATTTGCCAGGCCGATACGGCGGCGGAGCTGTGGCCGAGGTCGTGGCGGAACCGGAGGCAGGGCCATTTACAGACAGAGACGGCCGCAGGGCTGTTGCGACGACAGTGGAGGCCGGGTCATTCGCCCGGCAGAGACGGTGGCAGAGCTGCGGCAGGACTGTAGCGGCTGGCAGAGACGGTGGCGGGGTAGTGTCCTGAGCTGGGGCGGCATCGATGACAGAGGCGGAGCCGCCGGGCGTGTGGTACGTGCGCCGGTGCCAGGTTAAGAAAAGAGGGGCTGTCTAACAAGTCCCGAAAATCGAAAATCACCCCTGTCAGAATAAACTCCGGCAGGGGTGAAATCGTTAAAATTGGACTTGTCAGACAGCCCCCTCGATTTAGGACGGTCTCCCGTTACTCTTCCGCAGCCGGCAGGAATACGATCATGCCGCTCGGGCGGTTCGATAAGTCGGGCAATGCGATGTCCGTTGCCGGACGTACACCCGGCGCGGTGCTGCGCGTGCCCGATACGCTTGCCGATCTCTGCCCGGTGATCTGGCTCAGGGCCGCTGCCAGCATCGGCTCGCTCCGGTCGCCGTAATCCTTCAGTTCCCCGTTCCATTCCTCACACGCGGTGTCGACCGCCAGTCCGTCCTTGTTGACGGTCACCTGCTTGGCGTTGTAGCCCTGGAACGATATCGGGGCCAGTTCGTAGCTGTAATTGCCTACGGTGAATTTGCTGACCTCCATGCCGACGTTCTTGCCGTTGGTCTTTTCGCCGATGAGCTTCACCGTGAAGCCGTCCAACCCGCGCAGCGTATTGATGACGGCTTCGCTCGACGAGGCCGTGTTGCCCGTGACGAGCACGTACAGCCGGGTCATGTTCAGCGCGTAGTTCCG
>OHKH01000187.1_pt1 | contig 31025 bp, 29 predicted proteins | sample 1568831 | NCBI WGS metagenome assembly OHKH01 (sample SAMEA3879581, study PRJEB24766) | human gut metagenome | biome: human-associated habitat; feature: feces | place: USA | collected 1985/1987
TCTATGATACGGACGGGCTGGAAGGGCTGTACGTGCCGGGCAGCACTTTCCGGGAGACGGCACAGGATGTGGCTTCCAACGCCATGAACAGCACGATGAACATCAATAACGGTACATCGGGAAACGCTTTCTCCCAATGGGGAATGCAGGCTATACAGAATGCCTACCAGCGAACGAGCAACGCTCTATCGAAGGCGGTGAAGAAAAACAAGGCCAAACTGAAGTACGGCACATTTGTGTATCTGGTAAATGGCAGGGAGAAAAGGAAATAGAAGCATAGCGGAAGCATATACAATGAATGATAATGTAATAAACAAGAAAATAGAATGAATGCACGAATTAAAATCTTGAGTCTGGTGGCCGAGGTATTGGCGGTTTGTCCGCTGGCGGCACAGACCACGTATGAGGAAATGGAGCAACTGACGGTGAATGAACAGGTGACAACGGTGATAACAGCTACCGAGCCGGTGCGCTTCGTGGATATTTCCACGGATAAGGTTGCCGGAGACCAGCCTATCAACAATACTATCCGGCTGAAACCCAAAGAGGCGGGACACGAAGACGGCGAGGTGCTTGCCATTGTGACCATCGTGACGGAACGCTACCGAACGCAATACGCACTGGTTTACACCACCCGGCTGCAAGAGGCGGTGACGGACAAGGAAATACACGCTGTAGAGACCACAGCTTACCATAACCCGGCGGTGTCGCTCTCCACAGAGGACATATACCGGTTTGCCCGTAGGGTATGGACTTCTCCGGCTAGATACCGGAACGTAAGCTGCAAACAACACCGTATGACCATGCGGCTGAACAACATTTATGCCGTGGGCGACTACTTTTTCATTGACTTTTCGATAGAGAACCGTACACGCATCCGCTTCGATATAGATGAGATGCGAGTGAAACTCGCTGACAAGAAGGTGTCGAAAGCTACCAATGCGCAGGTGATTGAGTTACAGCCGGAAATGATGTTGGAACAGGGTAAGTCGTTCCTGCACGGCTACCGTAACATCGTGGTGATACGGAAAATGACTTTCCCCAATGACAAGGTGCTGACCATAGAACTAAGCGAAAAGCAAATTTCGGGGCGCAATATCTCGCTGAACATCGACTATGAAGATGTGCTGAATGCGGACAACTTTAATGAAGTCTTACTTAATGAAGAATGAGGAATCAGGCATGAAGAATTTTTATTTGAACAAGATGTTTGTATTGGCGGTAATCCTGTTTACCACTTGTGTTCCGGGATTTGCGGACGACCATAGGGGGAGGTTGCAGATTGGCACCGGACTCCTGTATGAGCAAGGCATGGACTTGACGGTGGCTTACGAACATGAGACACGTTATCATAACGCTTGGGAGTATTTCGGGAACGTGTATCTGAAATGGGACGAATGCGCTTCGTGCGGTCACGTATGCCCGAAGTCGTTTTGGAGCAACTACAACACGTGGGGTTTGGGCGTAGCCTACAAGCCTTGCGTGACACGAGGACACAACCACCATGGCAACCTGCGCATAGGCGGTTCGCTCGGCTCTGACCGGCACAATGTGGTGGGCAGCGTACACGCCGGATATGAGCATAGTTACTCTTTGCGTAAGGGTTGGCAGGTATATTGGCAGGTGAAAAGCGACCTGATGATTGGTGGGAATGACTTGTTCCGCACAGGAGTGGTTATCGGGGTGAAATTGCCTATTAAATGAAAAAAATGCCGCTGAACTAATATACGACAAGAAGTAGAAATAACAATAGGGGTAAATAAGGATTATAGACAATGATAAATAAAACACAGGATATGAATGAAATGCAGACACGAATGGAACAAATGGCAAGGGTTATTCATAATAAGGTAGGGAAAGGCATGAGACTAGGAATAATGTTTTTGGGGATGATTCCGGCTACAGTATTGGGGTTAGTGGCGTGTGATGAACACCGGGATTTTCCGGACACCGGCATGAAGGTGGGCCATATCCTTTGTACGGACGGTAAGGTAATGAGCTATGAGGACTACAGCCTATCGGGAAAGGAGGCCATAGCCGTGGTGTTCCACCTGAACCGGGATGAAGCGATGGCAGGAAACGGATATGCGGTCTATCTGCACGACCTTGCGCCGGAAGCCTTTGCGGACAGCATCGGGATTGCACAAGGCACATCGGCTGACTTGGCGGCTTTGGACGGCAATGAGAATACGTTTGCCTTGTATGAAACGACGGAGACGTCCTCGCCGATAGCTGAGCAGGTTTTTGAATTATGGAAGTATGGGCAGAGTGCCTATGTGCCTTCGGTAGCGCAAATGCGCCTGCTGTATGCCAGCCGTGAGGCGGTGAATCCGTATATCGAGCAATGCGGCGGTATGCCTATCCCGGACAGTGCCAACGAGTGTTGGTACTGGACTTCGACCGAAGTGGCCGGACAGGAAACCGCCAAAGCATGGTTGTATTCGACCGGTAGCGGTACGATACAAGAAACTCCCAAATGGCAAGCACACAAAGTGCGTCCGATAATCACACTGAGTGAATAATCATCCAACCATATCACTATGGAAGAGAGCAAAGAGTTACAGGGAGTATATAAGATATTTCGCACAGCAATCTATGTATCCCTACTTATAGAGTTCTTTATGTATGCCATTGACCCGGAGGTACTGGACTACTGGAACGGAGTGGTATGCGATGTGCATAGCCGTATTAAAAGTTGGTTTCTTTACCATGACGGGCACTTGGTGTACAGTAAAATTGCCACGTTCGCATTAATATGTATCACCTGCGTTGGAACGAGAAACAAGAAACATCTGGAATTTAATGCACGTAAACAGGTGCTTTATCCATTGGTCAGCGGTATCGCACTGCTGATTGTTGCTGTATGGCTATTCAGCTTTATGATAGACTTTCGACTATATTCCCTTCGGTTGAACATTGTTTTATATATGGTGTCCTCAGTAATCGGAACCCTATTGGTACACGTGGCGTTGGACAATATATCGAAGTTCTTAAAGGAAGGGTTGCTGAAAGACCGATTCAATCTGGAGAATGAGAGCTTTGAGCAATGTATGGAACTGGTGGAAAACAAATACTCGGTAAATATCCCGATGCGGTTCTATTATAAAGGCAAGTTCCGCAAAGGCTGGTGCAACATCACCAATCCTTTTCGTGGCACATGGGTGGTCGGCACACCCGGTTCGGGAAAGACATTCTCAATTATCGAGCCGTTTATCCGTCAGCACTCGGCAAAGGGTTTTGCGATGGTGGTCTATGATTACAAATGGCCGACACTTGCCACAAAACTCTACTATCATTACCTTAAAAACCAACAGCTCGGCAATCTTCCCGAAGGCTGCAAATTCTCGGTGATCAATTTTGTGGATGTGGAATACTCCAGACGGGTAAACCCTATTCAGCAGAAGTATATCAATAATCTCGCAGCTGCTTCGGAGACGGCCGAGACCCTGTTGGAATCTCTGCAAAAGGGTAAGAAGGAAGGCGGTGGCGGTAGCGACCAGTTCTTCCAAACCTCGGCGGTAAACTTCTTGGCCGCTTGCATCTATTTTTTTGTAAACTATAAGAAAGAACCTTACGACAAGGAGGGGAACAAACTGTGTGCAGAAATGACGGAAGAACCACAGACCAAACGGCTGAAACCGACCGGAAGGGTGTTTGACGCACAAGGAAATGAGGTGGAACCCGCCTACTGGTTGGGCAAATATTCGGATATGCCGCATATTCTATCCTTCCTGAACGAGAGCTACCAAACCATTTTTGAGGTACTAGAAACAGACAATGAGGTGGCTCCGCTGTTGGGACCGTTTCAAACAGCCTTGAAAAACAAGGCAATGGAACAATTAGAGGGTATGATTGGTACACTACGTGTTTATACCTCCCGACTTGCCACCAAAGAAAGCTATTGGATATTCCACAAAGACGGTGATGATTTTGACTTAAAGGTAAGTGACCCGAAAAGCCCGAGTTATCTGCTGATAGCCAACGACCCGGAAATGGAAGGAATAATCGGCGCACTGAACGCATTGATATTAAACAGACTAGTAACGAGAGTGAATACCGGCCAAGGGAAAAATATCCCGGTGAGCATCATCGTGGATGAGCTGCCTACACTATACTTTCATAAAATAGACCGGCTGATAGGTACAGCACGAAGCAACAAAGTAAGTGTGGCTTTGGGCTTTCAAGAGCTTCCACAACTCGAAGCGGACTACGGCAAGGTGGGTATGCAGAAGATTATCACAACGGTGGGCAATGTAGTATCGGGCTCAGCACGTGCGAAAGAAACCTTGGAGTGGCTGAGTAATGACATTTTCGGCAAGGTGGTGCAATTGAAGAAAGGCGTGACGATAGACCGGGACAAGACAAGCATCAACCTGAACGAGAATATGGATAACCTTGTGCCTGCCAGTAAGATTTCCGATATGGCTACGGGTTGGATATGCGGACAGGTGGCACGCGACTTCACAAAAACAAAAATCGGAATGCGAGACCAGCTGAACATACAAGAAGCGGAGGAATTTAAGACCTCCAAATTCTTCTGCAAGACAGACTTCAATATGGTGACCATTCAGAAAGAGGAAGCGGCATATGTGCCATTGCCCAAGTTCTACACGTTCAAATCGAGGGATGTGAGGGAGCGTATCTTGTATGCCAATTTTATTCAAGTAAATAAAGATGTGAAAGATATGATTAACGAGATTTTTCAAAAGAAAAAAGCTATCTAAAGTTTTGTATTATCAAAAGTTTATTCAGAGAGAACGGATATTCTGTTATAGAAAGAACTTTTTGAAAAACTTTTGATAATACTGTTATAGATTTACTTTCTTTCTACTCATTTATGTTTATGCCATATTCCTTCATGTATTTCAGTAATAATTTTTGCGTACTTGTTTTTTTACATCTAATGATTTGATAGATTATTTATACTTAAAATGCTTCCGTTACTTGAAAAAGAATAGATTTTATTTTGTTGAAACATATAAACTATCCCATATTGCTGATATGGTATTATTGTTTTCTTTAAAACTGTTGTTGGTGCCATGTCAAATTGAGTATCTATAGTTTGATAATTGCTCTTGTAACATACATCATCATACATACACGGAATAACCTCCTTGCCTTTTTCGTCTATCATTCCCCACTTGCCTGATTTTTGGACAAATGTTATCTTTTCACGAAACGGATAAATTAAATCATATTGGCATTTTACAACTTCCTTACCTTTATTATTTATGCATCCCCATTTACCTTCTGATATCGCAAATGACTTCCCTACAGATCGAAGTTGCAGTCCGTTATTAACAATAGATAATTTTTTTTCAATCGGAAATATTATACAGTATACAGGAGTTATAGTATCCCCTTTTTGATTAATAAGCACTGTTGAACAAGGTGTTAAAATAGGCATTTTATCTTGGTCAGTACCTATCTTCGCCATTGCTAAGGATTTATGAAATCCATATTCTCCAAAACAACTCACCCAATCATACATCATAGAAATTATAATATTCCCATTTCTATCCATAAATCCCCATTTCCCATTCTTCTTAACGGCGGCCAAGTTATTGCAATATTGCCTACCATCTTGAAATTTTTGCATGAAAACCAATTGATCATATTTATCTGCATAGTATACAGGAAAAGAATCACAGTGCATACAACTACGATTCATAAAAGGATATTCCCTTGTAACAGTACAGGAAACTTGCAATATAAAGAAAGTTACCAACCAAAACGATGGTAACTTTCTTAAAAATGTAATAGTCATAACACTCACCAACCAATTATACTTTCAAATGTAGAAGCATCAGCCCAATTGATCGCAATCCAGCAATTTTGACTATGATTTACATCATTAGTTGTATAGTAATAACGCATTCCTACTGGGTTGGCTCTTTCTACATCATTCTCTTCATAAATAGGTTCTCCATGCAAAACCATCCCATTTCTCAATGAATAGAATTCTTTGCTCGTTACTGGAGTTCCATAAACTCCATATTTTCCGTTCTTTCCTATTACACCAACTTGAATAGAACGTACATGTATAGTTTTCCCATTTCTGTTGACAGTGAAACTTCCTGTGGAAATAGATGTTGTCGGATCGAAGCCTATGACATCTTCAAAATAAAAAAAAGAGGGTGCATCCAGAAATTTATTCATTAATGCAATCGCCTGACTTTCTGATATATTTCCTGTGAATCTAGGCTCAACAGAACGGGTTTGCAAATTTTGAGTCCCTAGCATTTCATCTAAGTCATTAGTACATGATACAATAGATATACCCACTAATAATACTAATAAAAATCTCATTTTTTTCATCTTTACATAATTTAAATTTAACATAAGTAGATTTTAATTTCACATTAATCCAATCGCAATATTTTTATTGCTCTAATTGTTTCAATCAAATATATGCCATAATGTCGTCTAATATATGCCATGAACCTACTCTATCAGCTTTTCGGTATCCGCTCCTTTGTACAGTGAGGTCTGTAGTGATTATCGTCGACTTATAATCATAACTCAATACTTTTTAGTAAGAATAACCTTGTATTCTTGTGGTAAATATGCTTGCAAAACAATTCTGTTTTTAGATTTTTCCATAATCGTCCAACTACCAACTAAAGCACTATTTTTAAAAATAATCTTTCGTCCATCAATCTGGTAATATACTGCATTTACGGTTGCCGGATCACCACTGCCTTCTCCATTGATATACATTCCTTCTACAGCTGAATTAAACTCTATGATACCATATTCCTTGTGTTCAACTTTTCCGTTCTCGGTATATCTATTGAGTTCAACATCCCAAGTTGTTTGTATTAATTCTTGAGGTGTAAGTGATATTACATCGTCCTTATCATCATTATCGCAACCAACAAAAAACAGACATAGACTTGTTACCACAAATAATAATATCCTTTTCATAATCATTATTTTATAATCCTATAATTCTATACGAATTTGCCAGAGTAGCCATTGAAATAGATTTTGTCGGCAACGACTCAACCCAACTACGTATTCCGTAATCATCTAAAATCCAGTCTCCATCCAAATCATCAGTATAATGTGAAAACGCTATCTTATTTTCAGTGTCATAGATGTATTGAATACCGGTACGCGGATTTGTATATGTGTACATATTAGCTTCGTTAACTTTGGGAAGATCTATACACAATGGATTGCCAATTTTAGGGTTTAAACGTGTAACAGAATTAGAACTGATACGCAATTCATAAAAATTCTGCTTTTGTGTTTTTATATTCAATGCTTTTTGACTGAACACTGTAGCATTCTCATTTTGTCTCAACTCAGCATCAGATGCTGTAGAAGCATTACCAGAGCGGAGTACTATTCTATCTCCTTGCCGTGTAAATAGCACAGCAACAACATCATATAATGCCTCATTTGAAGAACTGTATCTTTCAAATACACGCATTATTTCAATGTGAGGTTCGACAAAACTTGGATATTTTTCTAGAAGATTAGAAGTAGTAGCATCTAACCTCTTCTTAAAATTTTCTTCTATGACAAATGCTGACAAAGGATATAGCCCATTATCTGTAATATCAATAATGGTATGTTTCTTACTATCTGACAATGATGCCACCCAAGGAGCCAAATCAAAATTAATATTAACAAGATTTTCTGCACTATTCATGCTCAATCCTACAGGATCACCTCCGTAAATCCACATTTTTGTATATAATTGTTCCATGTTATACTCTGAAGATTCATAATTGAAGTTTCCTTTTCCAAATTGAAAGTCTCCGCTAACTGAGTTTTTTTTCCAAGAGAAAGAGGCATCTATACTTTTCTCCATTCCTGTTTCCTTAGAAGTACTACTACTACCATTGCGACTTAATCCTGTATAAAGAGCACAAGCTTTTCCTCCAGTAATATATCCTGTAAGTATGCACTCACCATACGTGTCTAATATATTTCCAAGAGTGGACGAATATAGATTTCTAAGAAATACAGGAGATAAACATTCACGAGCATAAAATTTACGTGCTCCATCTGATGCTTGAAGGTTAAAAGAAGAATTCTTCAACATCAAGTTCAGTTCTCCATATACAACTTTTTGTGATGATGTTAATTCTGATTTGAAAGTTTCTTCTGTTTTTTTCTTTCTTCCTAATTTAAATAGGCCCAAATTAAGTTGGAATCCAGAAGCCACTTTTTTAGTTTGCGATAACTTTGACTCATAACTATTATAATCAGAATAAGAAAAGCGTTCTGACATATACACCTGTAAAGAGCGTCCTGTTATATAGTCACTTCCATATTCTTTTACTTTCATCAAATCAATGACGGGCGATATAACATTTTCATAGTCACCCAAAATGGAATTTCCAATAGAATAGGAGTATCCCAAAAGCACATCTGAATTACCTATAATTCCTCCACTCTCATTTACAGCTCTTGTAGCTGTTTTATCCTCCAAAATCACAGGACGTGTACGAATTTCCTTAGGAAGTGCTGCGTTTCTTTCTTGTAGCACTACGACACCGTTATCATCTATTTCTGATTGCTCATAAAAAGATTCGTCATTCGTGCAACCTATTGCCATAAGGCACAATGACAATGCTGTAAAGTGTAATTTGTTCATATCAGTTATATATTATTTTGTTACATAAATTTTACGTTCAGGATCAAATGATAGAGAATAATTTAATTCCTCACCTGTTTCCAAATCAAAATAGTGAGGTTCATTAATTGGTTTGTTAAGTTCTGGATCGGCAACAGAATAACCTCTCCATGTTCCTCTTACTTTTATTTCACGGTCCCCGTATTTTGCAACAGCAACATAAGGGACATTAAGTATAAAAGTTTTAAACTTAGTAGTCAGTTGCAATAAACATCTCGGTTTCATTTCAATACTCGTAGAATATTCTACTGGAGCAGATAATTTTTGCGTAGCACTTGAATAAATAGCATCTTTAGACTCATCACCCATTAATACAGCTTTTCCTGCAATAGGTCTAGGACGTGGAAATTTAATGGATGACGGAGAAGAAATGTTAACTTTTAAAGTACCTGCCGTTTCATAGAAATTGGATGTTTCTTCTGCATTAAAATTTATTGTAAGATTTTCGTTTGTAGTATATTCATGTACGTTTGTCAAACTAGTTACCTTAGATATTACTGCGCCATTTGATATTGTTGCATTTTCCAAATCAAAGGTTACATTTTGCAAAGTAAATGAAGCTGTAGGAGTAATTAAAAACTCTTGTTGAGCGCGGTAATTTACTCTCTGGGCATATCCCAATTTATTGTTAGCTTTAGCCTCAAGTACGTGATAAAAAACAGACCAACTATTATTCGGATCAGATTGTCCTAAATATGATTCACTTTGAATAGAAAAGTACCCTTTATAAGTAGATGGTATAAGATCCCAACCTGCACTATATAATGACCCTGAATTATCTTTTGCTGTCATCAGAATCTTATCATCTGGAGCATTTGTGTAATAACCGACAGATAATGGTGTGTTTGAGGCACTAGAATATATCAAATATGGAATGCCAGATGTTGCCGGAAGAATTTTAAGATAAAACCGGCTTCCTAATGATGTCGATGAATTTCCCAATGTAACCTCTTTTCCTGCTCCATCACAGAAAAGATAAGAATTTGAAGTTGTAGAACCACTTGCGACAGTACGAACCTTAATCGTTACCGGAAGTTCTCGAATCGCATAGATGTTAGATGAAAAGAAATCATCTACAGTTGCATCAAGAGCTTGTACTTTCCGATTGTTAGAGTACATTTTCTCATAACGTGCCTTCAACTCTTTAAGTTCTTCTGTTTCTTCAAGAGACACAAGTTCTCCCAAATCAATCGTATCACTTAGGCATGACCGTGTCAAAGAGGCATTTTCTGGAACATTCTCAAAAGAATCTTTAGCGAATTCCTCCATTTCATTTGTACATGCTGCCGCGAAAGCAGCAACAAATAACAGCATTGAAATTTTACTTTTCATAATTATACTATTAAAATTAGACATAAGTTATCTGCATGTTTCACACTGAGTGCAAATATACAACTATTTTAATTAACAGTCTATACTGTTTGTTTTTAGAGTAAGCATTTAACATACATTAACAATACATAGCACTTACGGTAACTACTCAGGTATCTTAAATATCTTATTATCAATCGACTAAATCGTTGAGAAAAACTCATTTTGCAGGTTTTACCCTTAAAATGCTTAATATTATAAAATTATCACCATTGATAATCAGGTAATTAAGTTGATTTAGATACCTGAGTAGTTACGCACTTACGTAGCTAATCAGTCTACAAAAAAGGGGTACATTTATCTTTTTCTAATTGCTCAAGCATAGTCAGAGTGGCATTTATTTAGATTTTCGTTTTTCTTTCTTTGCTATTTCGTAAGTTCTCGACCCGATAAAATGCAGTCTAGCCAATAACTTTATCATCTAAAAACTTCTTGTTTTGCAGAAATTATAAGGCGATGGAAAAACACAACTATTATATATTCATTGTTAGTATCATGCTAGGCATTTCAAGTTAATCCCAGAGAATGGCTTACCGATATAATTGCTTGGTTACCATGATTACAAAAAGATAAGGGAAAAAACTAAAAAAGTTACCACCCAATTATTGGAAATAGAGAAGCCCCAAAGGAATCTAACAATACTTTAATGAAAAACATATCATAAACAGAGAATCGCTATAAACTTATCCAAGCAATTAAAGCAATTATAAATCATCGACTTATAAGGATTTAACAAAAAAATAAAGGGAATAACGACACAAGTATGACAGATTTGTTAAACGATATATACACAGACGGTTGCAAAACGAAAAAGTACCGTTTATCCGACTTCTTCAATCGGTAGTGGGACGAGTACACATAACACCCGACTGAGTACATCACCTTCGAACAGTATAAGGCGGTGAATGTTATCCGTGTGTGCCGTACAACTGCTTTGGGAATAGACATATATGCCAGCCCCGATTGTGGCGAGATATGGGAAATCAGTCATAGCTGCAAGAACCGCTTTTGTCCGTCATGTGGCTGGCGTGACACGCTGAAATGGGCGGCTCGTATGAAAGAAAAGATACTACGAGTGCCGCACCGCCATGTGGTGATGACCTTGTCACATATCCTATTGGACTTTGTGAGGCGTACTTCGGCAGATACGCTGAAAGACTGGATGATGCACAAGTTCGGGTTGAAAACCAGGGTGATTGCCGTACTGCATACCTATGGGGAAACAAAGCAGCTTCATGTACACACGCACATGATTATGTCATGGGGCGGCATCGACAACGGCAATAAGATAGTCGTTCCCGAACATGATTATGTGCATATCCCTCTATCCGCAAGGTGTTCCGTTACAAGTTTGAAAATGCGTTGATTAGATTGTTCGATACGGGTAGGCTGGAGTATGATTTCCACGACCTCATGGAGTTTATGGTTTATGGGCTTCATCAAAAAGGTGGAGAAGAAAAAGGACTGAATAGTGCATTTGGAACAGCCCTTACAGATGCCGGAGCAGGTGATACAATATGTAGGCAGGTATTCCAAGCGGGCGTGTCTGAGCGAGTACAAGATTACGGCAATGGACGGTGAGAACATTTCATTCCGATACCGTGATTACAAAAACTCACCCGACAGGAGAAACCCGGTTCAAAAGGAACTGACACTGCATTACCGTGAGTTCTTCCCCGGTTGTTGCGACACATTCCCCTGCGCTATTTCCGCATCGTGAGGTACTACGGCTTCTATTCCAACAAAGGCAACCTGCCGGAAGAATACTTCGGACGGGATGAAAGCGAAATAAAAGAAGCCGAGTTGCAACAGGCAGAAAGTGAATACGAAAATCTGTATTTCTGCGAGCATTGCGGACGGATGAGAGTTTACAGCCCCACTACAGTAACGAGTAGTGACATCACATATACGGTTGTACTGAAGCATTGCGACATACACCGGAAAAAAGCGGCATGACAGCAACATGGGATAGCTATGCCCTGCCGTGAACAGAAACAGTAAAATCCCATAAAATGGAAGAAAGGAGAACCAAAAAATGAATGAAATACGAATAAGAGCAGTAATAAGATGAACGGGTGCGGGCATGAGCTTCACACCTCTTTCTGTCGGAAACAGCAGTCAAAAATTGAAGTTCTATATAATATGAATAGAGCATGGCGGGTAAAACTGCCTTGAACAAGGAAAGATACCACCTAAACGGTGATCCTTTCCAGACATTAGATGCATATAGTGATTCTATGAATTTATACAGGTACTTTATCGGGAGCTTACTTTAAATCGACTATTTACCAACTCTAATTACAGTTTCGCGTAACCTTTATATAATAATTTATGCAAACTATTAGTATAATGACATGCACTAGTAGCCGTCGATTAATTCGAAAAGTATTAATTATTCTTAATACATAGAATTTATTCATCATTAAACAGTACGTATTGTTTATTTTTTGCTTTCTTTGCACTCCATAAAATTGTGTCTGATAGCCTAGTTGCTAACTGACCAACTTTTTTGTACCTATTTTATTATTGCGAAATGAAGGAAATTAAAAAGAAGAATTGGTATGTATTTTATACATCTCCAAGAGCAGAAAAAAAAGTGAATGAATATTTACTTTCATTAGGCTATGAATCTTTTTTGCCACTCAAAAGCGAATTTAAGATTTGGAGAAATAGACAACGTAAACTTATCAAGTCACCTCTCTTCCCAAGCTATATTTTTGTTTTAGCTACGCGTAATGATATTTTTGACATAAACAGGATTTATGGTATTTGTTACTGTGTTACTTGTGCCGGAGTTCCTGCTGTAATTTCAGGCAATGATATAATGTCATTAAAAATAATGCAAGAGATGGATGTGGAAATATTGAGAAACAATGAATTTAGCTCTGGAGATAAAATTCGCATTATAGATGGACCGTTATGTGGTTATGAAGGGATATTAATTGAAATAAAAGGTAAGAAAAAGTTTGGTGTAAGTATTAGCTGTGTAAATCTTACAGCTGTAGTTGATTTGAATACCTCAAAAATGGAAAAATGTGATATATCTAATAATTTTAGAGAAGTGATTATATTTAAATGATCGACCAGTCAAAGAGTGGGTTCTACTTAAATAATTACAAGTGTAGAGTAAAACCACAGACTTACTGTTTGATAAAGAACATGTATTTACAATACTCTAAAATGGAAATTAAAAATATAAAGATTCTGTGTATCTAGGACAAGTCTGAATAAGATTTCTAAGTTGCTATTGAAGAAATAAATAACACTTTTTATAGCAGCTATATAAAAAATAATCGTGCACACTCACATAAAACTTATTCATTCTTATGTGTTGGATACTTAACAAATTAAATAGGAGGTGAACTAATTATGACACGTAATTTATTTGAAGGAAAAAATGTTTTAGTTGTTGGTGGCAATAGCGGAATAGGATTAGCTGCTGCCAAAGCTTTTTCCCAAGAAGGAGCTAACCTTATTATAACTGGAAGAAATGTTGAAACCTTAACATCTAAAGCAGATGAAATTGGAGGCAGAACATCAGCCTATCAATGTGATGTTACTGATATGGAACAAATCAAAGATTTAGTTGTGAAAGTTGAACTAGAGTTTGGCTATATTGATGTACTATTTATTAGTGCCGGCCAATACTCTTCTGGTTCAATCAATTCAGTCACAGAAGAGAACTGGGACTGGCTCATGGATACAAATTTGAAAGGAATGTTTTTTACAATACAGGGTATGCTTCCATTAATGGGTAATCCAAGTTCTATTGTACTAATGGGGTCGATTGCAGGACGTTTAGCAGTAGCAGAGTCACCAGTTTATGCAGCAAGCAAAGCTGGAGTTCGTTCTTTAGCACGTTCATTAGCTGCAGATTTTGTTACAAAAGGAATTCGAGTGAATGTTGTTAGTCCTGGCCCGACTGACACACCTGCTTATAGAAAATTGAAAGGCGAAGGTAACACACTTCAGCAAGTGGAGTGGGAAAAAAAATTAAGCACTATACCGATGAATCGACTAGGAACACCTGAAGAAGTGGCTAAAGCAGTATTGTTTCTGGCCAGTTCAGACTCTAGTTTTACAACCGGAGCAGAAATTCTAGTGGATGGTGGCGAAGTTTATTTAAGCTAAAGAGACATGGTTAGTATCGTGTATATTCACTATGGTTCTTCTGCTTATTTATAATCAAAGATTATCGACAGAAAATAATCATATTTTGATTAATTGACTTATAATAAAGAGCAAATATTTTATCAAAATAAATAGTTATGAATGACAACAATTATAATCCAAATGAAATTGAATCAAAATGGTATAAAAAATGGGAATGCTCAGGCGTATTTGATTCTATTCCTAACAAACAAAAAGCTTTCACTATAACCATGCCTCCTCCGAATGTAACAGGCGTATTGCATATGGGACATATTTTGAATAATACAATTCAAGATGCATTTATAAGATATGCTAGAATGAAAAATTATAATGCCTGTTGGCTTCCAGGAATGGATCATGCATCAATTGCAACAGAAAATAAAGTTGTTAGTGCATTACAAAAAAAGGGAATAGAGAAAAATGATCTTTCAAGAACAGAATTTCTGAAGTACGTATGGGATTGGAAAGAAAAACATGGAGGGATAATTTTAAAACAATTAAGATATTTGGGAGCATCATGTGATTGGAAAAGAACTAAATTCACAATGGATAATGATATGTCCGAATCAGTAATTGACATATTTATTGATCTCTATAAGAAAGGTGTAATATATCGTGGTGTTCGGATGGTTAATTGGGATTCAAAAGCTCAAACTGCTCTTTCTGATGAAGAAGTTATATACAAAGAAACTGAATCTACGTTGTACTATATTAGATACTTAATTGAAGGAAGTAACCAGTTTTTAGAAATTGCTACAAGTAGACCTGAAACTCTTTTAGGGGATTCTGCTGTATGCGTTAATCCTAATGATCAGAGATACATCCATTTAAGAAATAAATATGTAATAACACCTATTATAGGACGCAAAATACCAATAATATTTGATGATTATGTTGATTCAGAGTTTGGTTCTGGAGTACTCAAAATAACACCTGCACATGATATTAATGATTATTGCATAGGCCTAAAATATAATCTTGACATTATCAATATTCTTAACAATGATGGGACCGTAAATGAACTTGGTGGGAAATTCCAAGGGCAAGATCGTTTTGAATGCAGGGCTAATATTTTGAAAGAATTAAGGGAGTTAGGATTATTAGTTAAAGAAGTTCCATATATTAATAATATAGGATATTCTGAAAGAACAAACTCCATAATAGAGCCTAAATTATCAACACAATGGTTTTGTAAAATGAATGAATTAGCAAAACCTGCAATTAATGTTGTAACAAATAATCAGATCAAGTTTTATCCAGATAAATACAAAAATATATATTTACATTGGATGAACAATATTAAAGATTGGTGTATTTCTCGGCAATTATGGTGGGGACAAAGAATACCAGCTTACTATATTGATAACGGAGAATATGTAGTTGCCAAAGATATAGAGGAAGCTTATATCATATTCAAACAAAAATATCCAGATTTAAGCATTACTGATTTAAAGCAAGACGAAGATGTTTTGGATACATGGTTTTCTTCTTGGTTATGGCCCATATCGTCATTTGGTGGAATTCATGATAAGAATAATGAAGAATTGAAATATTACTATCCAATTAATGTTTTAGTAACGGCACCTGATATTATCTTTTTTTGGGTAGCACGAATGATTATGTTTGGATTATATTGGAAAAATGAAATACCTTTTGAAAAAGTTTGCTTTACAGGTCTTGTCAGAGATAAGTCTAAAAGAAAAATGTCTAAATCTTTGGGTAATTCACCGGACCCGATTGATTTAATAAATAAATATGGAGCAGACGGAGTACGTGTAGGAATGCTTTTGTGTGCACCTGCAGGTACCGATATAATCTTTGACGAACAGCAATGTTTGCAAGGACGAAATTTTGTAAATAAATTGTGGAATGCTTATAAATTGATTAATAGTTGGACCGTTGATAACAACTTGCAACAGCCTACTTACTCTCAGCAAGCAATAGAATGGTTTACTAATCTCATTTCTTATACTCAATTAGAAATAGAACATAATATAGAAAATTGTCGGATGTCAGATGCTTTGCATAATGTTTATGAGTTGATATGGGATAATTTCTGTCCATATTATTTAGAGATAATAAAGCCTGTTGATTCTAAAAAGATTGATAAAACAACAATGGAATCAACAAATATAATATTTTCGGCAATATTAAAATTTGCACATCTTTTTATCCCATTTGTGACAGAAGAAATATGGGCTAGAATGAAATATAATAGTTCTGGTTTGCTAGCCACATCAAAATGGGATTGTAATCCGATATATGATAAATATATAATTGATCAATCCGAGCAATTAAAATGCATAATTTCAAAAATAAGAAAGTTCAGGACAGATTATAAGATTTCTCACAAAGAATCTTTAAAGTTGATTATTAGATCAAATCAGCGTACATTCAAAATTGACATAATAAAAAAGATGTGCAATTTATCACTTGTTGAATATACTGATGAATTAGTGGAAAATTCATATTCATTTATAGAATATTCAAGTGAATTTTTTATTACAGGATATATAAATCGCCAAAATGAAAATCTTTTAGATAATATAATAGACAGAATTGAATATTTCAAAGGATTTATAAGTAAAATAGAAGAAAAGCTTAAAAATGATTCTTTCATTAACAAAGCTCCTGAAAGTATAATAAAAAGAGAAAAACAAAAATTAGAAGATTCAAAGTCTCAATTACTATTACTTCAAGAAAAAATGAGAACTATTACAAATGAGTGATAAATAGAACGAATAATGTTAGCATTACAATAGACATTATATAGATTAAATTGTTATATGGCTCATTTTGTGAGTTATTCTAAAGTTGTGTAATCCACAAGCAATAAGAATTACCATATCTTCGAAACCGAATTTATGGCATCTGAATCGTTCTTTAACAATACGACATTTTTTCATACCACCTATGGCATGTTCCACTTTAATCCTGATTCCGGAAATTCGCCTATTCTCTTGCTTTTCAGCAGTTATAAGTTCTTTTCCCTTAGGTTTTTTTGGGGCATGCACACTTCAATGACCTTCGTATGTGGAGCTAAGCCACACAATCCGAAGGTTTCCGATACAAAGCAGGTTGTTCTTTATGCTATGAGTTTTTTTACCACTATAACATGCTGACTGCCTGTCTTCGTCCGTAGGACTCTGAATGGTTCTCTCTGTTCCATCCAACAGAACATCCTCACATCTTTGAAGAATGTGTATCAGTCATTTGGAGTTACGGTCGGGCAATTCACCAAGTGTCTTCAATGTATGGCGGAGAATTTCTGAAAGAAGGTGAATCCACCTATTGGCTTAAGGCCGGGTCATTTCAAACTGGAAGGCATGGAGTTTCTGAAGAGGATTGGTCTTCAGGTATACTTAATATAAAGAACATCTAATCTTGAACCAAAGGCGATACACTGGTCTTCCTGTTGTAAGAAAAATACGTTGACACACTTTACCCTCCAGAGTAAAATAGCGCAATTTCATCCCAATGGTACTTGAAAGTTATTAGCAAGGCATCAAACTCAACAGGGGGTAACCCTGTCGTAGCAGCACTTGGTTATGACGGTGGCGAATCTTGTCGTAATACATCAATTGAACTTTTTAGACCACAAAGATAGGAAAAGAACGCTTTAATCATTTATTCGATATAAATTCTAATTATAAAAATGAAAATAGGTGTAGAACTTGAATTTTTTATTTGTCATAAGAGCGATGAAACTTTCTATATGCCCGATATTATATCCAGATATTTGAAATATAATAGTGGATTCATTTCGATGCAGAAAGATAGCAACGGAATATGTATAAAAGCAAAAAATGAATTAGGTGTAACAATATCATTCGAATTTACATATAGTATTATAGAATTTTCAATAGACCCTCAATATGATATTCTAAGCTTGCATTCCATAATCAATACTGCTATATATGATTTTTCATTATTCATCGATCATTATGAATTAATGTTAATTTCTCATGGCATAGCTCCTTTTAATATACAATTTAAATATGTGAATAATCCGTATTACAAATTAATTAGAGAATTTCACGGAAACGATAATATAGCAAAGATATGTTCGTCTCAATCACATATAGACTATAAAGACGAAGATCTAATTAAAATAATTAATACATATAATAAGTGTAATTGGATTAATGCTCTTTTATTCTCAAACAGTCCACATATAGTAAATAGCAATAAAACGATATTATGTTACAGGGACTATATTTGGAAATTTAGTAGTCATGGGAGAGATAGTAATAATATATTAATATCGAAAGAATTTAATGATATTGAAGATTTGAACGCTTTCAATAATTCAAAATTAATATTTATGGTGTATAGAGAGTCAAAGCCTATATTATTATCTCAAATTCCTTTTAATCAATATGTAACATTGAAACAGGTAAAGGGATTACAATTTGATGAAGATTGTATAAGTGAAACATGGATACACCCTTCGGTTGATGATTATAAATATCTACGTTCATATCAAAATGTTGCAATTACTAATCGTAGAACTATTGAAATTAGAAGTGATTGTCAGCAGCCATTTAATAGATTGATTTACCCTGCAGTGTTTAACTTTGGCTTAAAACAGGCTGTTAATGAAGTCTCTAGCTATCTGAATAATATTAATTTTAATTTTTTTCAGCTGAGAGATGATGTTGTACAGAACGGATTTGACACGAAAATTGTGGAAAGCAAAAAATGGTTAACGGGAATATCAATAAATATTTTGTATATTATCAAAGAAAAGTATCGTTCTCGTGGATTTGGTGAAGAAAAGTATGTTGATGTTTTAATAAATCAGATGATTGAAGAAATCAATCCAGCCATAGAATATTTAAGCATTAAGAACAAGAAGGAATATTTTATGGCAGAGTGGAGAGATTTTTTAAAATCCAAATAAGATTTTGAAAAATGAAAAAAAGAAAAATTGTAGGAATTTGTTCATCTGTTGGGAACAAAGCTAAGGCAACGAATAACACTTATCCTATTATATTCATAAATAGGATCTTTATTGAAATATCTCATAGTTACAATCTCATTCCAATTATCTTATCACCTACTGTAGATATAAGTGAAATTGAACAGATGGCAAATATGATTGATTTTCTAATCCTGACTGGAGGAGAAGATATTCATCCACAATTTTACAATGAGGTAATAAATTATGACTATTATGAATATAATGCATGTAATCCAACTTTAGAACGTGATTATTTTGAAATCCAATTATATAGTATAAGCAAATCATTAGGAAAGTCTATACTTGGCATTTGTAGAGGAATGCAAATAATAAATATATCAGAAGGAGGGACTTTATGTCAAAACATAGATACATATTTAGAACATTCAATTAGGAAAGATGGATGGATTCCATATCATAGTATAAAGATTAAAAAAAATACAATTCTTCATCAATTATTAGATATAGAAGAATATACGGTCTCTTCTACGCATCATCAATGTATAAAAAAGTTGGGAATGAATATTGTAGCGAGTGCTTATTCAGCAGATGGTATTGTGGAAGCTATTGAACTATGTAGCGATAAACAAAAAATTATTGGTTTTCAAGGGCACATTGAAAATATATTAACAAATTACACCGAGTATAACAAAATTATTAAATATATACTATCATGATAGAAAAAATAAGAGAATCAATCAAGGATATTGAATTCTATAATAGTATTAATGATTTATTTATTAATAATAGCTTAAATAAATTAGTAATTATTGATAAATCTATGATCATGAAAAGTTTCCCTAACAAATGGATGTCTAACAAAATAAAAGAGGCATTTATGTGTGAAAACTATGAAAGCACATATACTTCTGGCTCAACTAGTGAAAGAATGCAAATAGTTAGACCGAAAGATTGGTGGAAAGGAGAATACAAGAGAACGGCCAATTATAATAAATATCTTATGCAAAAAGAAATAAATAATTGGAAAAAAGCTATACTTACTACTGCAATATGTTCAAATATGGCTTGTTATTTGGAGACACCTTCTTACGAGGAAAGAATTATACATAATACCTTATTCTTAAATATTCATCCAGATCCTAATACATGGAAGAAAACTGATATTGAAAGAATATGTTATGAAATAGAGTTATTTAAGCCTCTTTATATTGATGTTGATCCAATCTATTTATCTATATTGCTAAATAAAATATCAGATTATGGGATTAACTTTCAGTATACGCCTCAGGCTATCTCTTTATCATATGAGTACTGTACAAAAAATATACGTAAATTTATCGAGTCACATATTAAGTGCCCAATATTCAATCTTTATGGTTCAACTGAAATTGGATATATCCTATGTGAATGTGAGTGTGGACAAATGCATTTATGCGATGATTTAATTCAAGTTGAATTAATTCCATTCAAAAATCGAACAGACTTGTTCAGTTTGATAGTAACCTCGTTAAGAAACCCTTTTATGCCATTTGTGAATTATAAAACAGGGGATATTGTAAAAGCAACGAGCAGTAACAATAAATGCGAATGTGGATTAAGAACGCCAACTAACATTCAATGGGTCATGGGTAGAGAGAAAGATATAATAACTTTTGGAGAAACAGTGATGACTTATGGTGATCTTGACGAGATTGTATATTCATTATCTAATAATTTGATATTTGTCTACCAATTATTGTTAGAAGAAAAAAATGGTAACCTCATATTTAGATATACAACATTTAATAAAAAGGATATCCCTCAAATACATCGGAGAGATTTTAAAGCTAAAATAAATGAATATTTCGGTACAAATATTTCTGTTAACTTTATATTCGAACAATCCATTAGACCTGAGATCTCAGGAAAATTTGCCATTATAAAAACAATATAAAATGAAATCACATTTTCCTATAATCAATTATTTTGAAAAAAAACATATAATATATGCAGATAGTGCTGCAACAACATTAAAACTGAAGACTGTTATTGACTCTGTCTCCAATTTTTATTCATTTGAAACATCAAATGTGTTTAGGGGACTACATCTACTTGCAGAAACCGCTACTGAGAAAGTTGAAATGTCAAGAGATATAGTAGCAGCTTTTATAGGTGCAAATTCATCAGAAATAGTATTTACCAGTGGGGCGACAGAAAGTATTAATATTGTAGCAAATGGTATTGAATATGAAGATGATTCAGAAATAATTGTTTCTATATTAGAGCATCATTCAAATTATTTACCTTGGATTGAGAAGGCTAAAGTTATTAGTCTGGAAATAGACGAATATGGGTATATTGATATAGAACAACTAAGAGATAATATAACATGCAAGACCAAGCTTATTGCAGTAACTTATATTTCAAATGTGACAGGTAATATTCAACCTATAAAGAATATAATTGATATTGCACATCAAAATGGCATAAATGTATTAGTTGATGCTACTCAAGCTATTAGTCACATACCAATTGATGTAAAAGAAATAGATTGTGACTATTTAGTTTTCTCATCACATAAGATTTTCGGTCCATCAGGAGTTGGTGTATTATATTGTAAAGATTCATTGTTAGATAAGTTGAATATTTTAAAATTCGGAGGTGGAATGGTAAATAGAATTTATAGTAATCGGAATATTATATATAAAGATCCTCCTTATAGTTTTGAAGCAGGAACTCCTAATATAGAAGGTATTATTGGACTTGGTGCTTCACTCGATTTTTTTAGAAATAATAGATTAGCCATCTATAATCACCTAAGGGCCCTAAATGCGTATATAGTTGATAAGTTTAGACAATTTGATTTTGTAAAATTTCCATTTGTTTTATCAAAAGAACATATTCCTATCTTTTCAATACTACCTCATAATACTATTCTAAATAGTTTGGAAGTTGCAAAAATATTGGCGACAAATTATGATATAGTAATTAATCACGGGTATCAATGTTCGCAGCCATTATATCGAAAATTTCACATTGATGGTGGTGCTATACGCTTTTCATTTCATGTATATAACACGAAAGAGGATGTTGATTATATATTCGAGTCTTTATCTAACATATTAATATCAACTAAAATGTAATAATATCTTATGAGAAAAATTCTATTAAACCTTGAAATTTCTACAAAGTGTAGAGCTGCATGTTCTATGTGTCCAAGAAAACATGTTCCTAAAAATAAATTTATAGATGATGATTTGGTAAATATCATATCAAAAGAACTGGATGATACTTTTTGGGAAATTGATTTATCAGGAAGAGGAGAACCAACTTTACATCCAAAATTTCATGAACTGTCTCGTATTATAAAAAATAATTCAAACACCCAATTAGCAGTAGTAACAACTGCTGATAATTTGACTGATAAAGTGAATGATACTTTTAGAGAATATATTGATGTAATTAGACTTTCTGTAAGTTCTTACGATGAGAAAATATTCAAGAAAGTACATTGTGGATTGAATTATAATAAAATATGGGACAATATAAAACGACTGGGTAACGAACATGCGTATAAAACTGTTATACATTTGACTGGAGGAAGTGTAATTTATGAAGGATTAGAGATTACAGTAGAAAAACTGCGGGAGATTGGCTTTAGAGAATTTAGATTGTTTCCGCTATGGAATAGAGCGGGAGATAATGAAGTAAAAGCCAAAGAAGAGGAATTTAGACATGATATAATAGAAAAATTAGGTTTAAGATCTTCAGAATCAGAATATGATGGTGGTAATAGTAGCGATTATATTAATGATTATAAAAGAAATAAGCTTACTAATCCTAAGTATTGTATTGTAGGTGATAGCAGTCTATTTATTACTTATAACGGTGACATATTAGGTTGTTTTCAAGATTTCTCCGGAAAGTGTATTGTGGCTAATATTCGCAATAGTAATCTCAAGGATATAATTAAGCATAAGAAAGACAAAGTTGGCAGATATGAATTTTGTTCAAATTGCAATTCGAATATTGCTATATTAAATATTGATTAACAAATAAAAAAAAATAAAATTATGAATTATCAATTATCAGTGGGTTTCAACGGGAAAAAAGATACTCTGTTGAAAATTATCAATTCTTCGAATAAAGTAGGTGATGTCTATACAGGAGGTCTTAGTGGAAAAATCTATGGTGGGCGTTTTCAATATGAAGATTCTTATGAGAAGATTAAAGAGAATATTGAAATATGCCATAAACATGGAATAACTCTTTCGATTACTTTAAATAGCCCAAGTGGAGTTCCAGAAAAAAGTGATAAAATTTGGTGGGATGACATTGCAAATTACCTTTGCGAATTAGAAAGTATTGGAGTTGATAAAGTCATTTGCTCGCATCCTTTTCTGATTTCTCTGGCAAAAGAGAAAACTAATTTAATTGTAGTAGCTTCAACTATTGCTGAAATATCTAATGTGAGATCAGCTTTGTATTATGAGGAATTAGGAGCCGATATTATAGTACCTTCAGTGAGTATAAATCACGACTTGAAGGAATTAATTTTAATGAAGGATAATTTACAGCATGCCACATTAAAAATACTTGTAAATGAGGTTTGCCTAGGAAATTGTCCTTATAGACGGTTTCATCATGCTCATTTATCAAAGGCAAACCATAGAAATTATGATATAGACTATACATCTTCATGCACTAAAAAATATCTGGATAATCCTTACTTGTTTTTAACTAACAACGTGATTCGCCCCGAAGATTTAAAACTTTATGAAGGCATATGTGACAATTTCAAATTGGTTGGTCGCACAATTGAGGATGATATTCTTGTTAATATGATAAAAGCTTACGGAAATGAATATTATGATGGTAATCTCTTAGATATATTGGATAATCGATTTCAGAGAGTTATCAATATCCCCAATAATAAGCTCAATGAATTAATTTATAAAAAAATGAAATGCGACAAAAATTGCGCTAAATGCGGATATTGTAAAGATTTGTACACTACAATTCAAAATGAATTCGTATGAAAAAAGTAGGGTTGTGGATGTATAAAAATGATGGTGGTGATATCATTCAAGAACGTTTAAAATCAAAACTGATAAAAAACAACATTTTTGTACTGAATGATTTTGATTTACGAGATTGCTACATAGTAAATGATAAAATACTAACAAGTAATGGATATGACTTAACCAAATTAGATTGTTTGTATTACATGAATGCAGATGAACAATCGGAACATCAGCTGGAGATATTAAATGCACTTAGCATTAGTGGAGTTAAACTAATTAACCCCTATAATTCGCACATAAATGCTAGAGATAAATTTGTATCAAATTTCATCTTAAGAAAAAATAACATATCCGTACCCCGTGCTTCGTTGATTCCTTATAAAGATAACGACAAAATCAAGGTGATATTCGATTTATTTAAAACTGTGATTTTAAAACCTCGTAATAGACATGGGGGAAAAGGTATCCAGAAGTTTACTAGTTATGAAACATTCAAAGATTTTCAAGAGTTTGTAAATGGATATGTCGATAATTTTTATTTTGAAGAATTTATTGATTTTGGAGACCATGATTATCGAATTGAGATATTTAACGGAAATGTTATCGGAACTTATGCTAGAGAAAAAACTCATACTTTCAAAACAAATATCTCATCTGGAGGAATAATGAGGCCATGTTCTGTATCTAATGAACAAATTAGTTTAGCCCAAAAAGCAGTTGAATCCTTGAAGATAACAACGTCAATTGTAGATATTGTTACAGACAGGAATAAGCGAAATTATATTTTGGAAGTGAATCCTATTATGGGGATATTCGTTGAAGCTGGCATGAAATATAGTGATAAATCAATAATAAAAAATCCCGATTTATCATATTCAAATGACGAATTGAAACTTAATGTATTGGTTAATTATATAAAACAAATAATCGAATAATATTATGACAAAAGGTAACTTGAATAATTTGGATAAAAGCTTTGTGCAAAATCTTAGTAATAATTGGGCACTTGTTACGTCAGGCGCATCGGACAATTATAATATGATGACAGTAAATTGGGGTGGCATAGGTTTTCTATGGAATAAACCTGTTTTGTTTATCTTTATACGGCCTGAACGTTATACTTTTGAATTTATTGAGAAGTATGATTATTTTTCTTTGTCTTTTTTAAAAGATGATTTTTCTAACGTTCATGAAGTTTGTGGAATGCAATCAGGACGATATATCAATAAGATAAAAGAAACGAACTTGAACCCCATTATAACAAAAAATGGTTGTATGTTATTTGAAGAAAGCATACTCTCTGTTGAATGCAAAAAAATATACTCCCACCAAATGTCTCAAATGAACTATGAAAATCATGAATTCCATTCAATGATTAAAGATAAAGGGAGTGACCATAAAATGTATATAGCAGAAATTATTGATATATGGGTAAATGATTAAGTAAAGTTGTTATTTAATATATTATAATAAAGTCAGTTATAATTTCTGCCAATTATTAGATCGCTAAAAGGCTTAGGGCTCTATAGCGATCTTTTTTGTTTATATCTTTCTAATGATGTAAGCATTCGGTAAACCACGTTACAAATTATGTGAATTAGTTCCGAATCGGTGCTATTCGTAGTTGATTCGTAACTAATAGTATCTATTCGGAACAAGTTTGATTGGATTTTGCCCAATTACGTGGTAGAAGTTCTGTCATATCCTTTTTATCCCTTTCATTATATGGGATTTTACTCAGGACATCTTCCAGCCAGATTCTAGGGTCTACTTCTGCAGACTTGCAGGAGGCTATCAGAGAGTACACCAAAGGGGCTTATGGCATTTTCTATGCGGTTGTCATCAATTTCTATTCTTCCGTCGTTTACGTATCTGGAAAGCCTTGGAAGAAGCGCGTACGTATATTCAATAGCTTTACCCATGCGGCTTTTAGGAAGCACTCTAAGATAAGCATCCTGCAGCCACTTTTCAAATTCAAGTATCAGCGGATAGGACTCACGGATACGTTTTTCCTTACGCTCTTCAGCTGTGAGTCCGGCTTAACCGGCATCAGACTCTACCTTGTACAGCCTACCGATGTAGTGAATCGCCTGTGTGACCAGCGTCCTGTTTTCTTCCAGGGCATCCACGTACTTCCTTCTGCCATGTGCCCAACAGCCGACCAGAGTGATTCCTTTCATCTGCTCAAACTGTTCGTAAGCTGCATAGCCATCGCATTGCACAATGCTACGGTAGCATTCCAGCAGTTCACGGGCTACCATACCCGAACGGCTGCCACGGTCATAATGGAACATGACGTCCCCCGTGACGCCATCGCGTACGCACCACTCATCCCCCTTTTTCGCCTTATGTTTCTCATTGTCCATCACAGGAATGACACTCTCGTCCACTTGCATATAATCACTGGAGAGTATCTTCTGTTTGAGCAGGTTGTACAGCAGCTTGCGTTTCTCCACCGCCATTTCATACCATCCGCACATGGTAGATTCGCTTATGCCAATTCCTGATTCGCGATACTGCTGTGTCAGACGGTAGAACGGGAGATGATACATGAACTTGCCGATGATAATGTCTGTCAGAACCGAGGAGCCTTCCATACATTTGCTGACCGGAACAAGAGGTAGCGGGTGAATCAGAATCTGCCTTTCCTCGGGGTATTTCTCCATATCGGATTTACTCATCACTTTGTGGCGGACGGTCTTCAGAATATATACTTTTACCAGAACACGTTCCAGGCGTAAACTCTCTTCCTTTCCGATTTCAATGAAATCATCCTTAAGCTTGCCTTCCTCGGCTGGTTGTCCCTTCGGGTAAAGATCAATAACCTCTACAGGCAGTGAGGAAGTGTCCAGAGACTACTTGCGGACCGGTTTTTCCTTTACTTTTATAGTCCTGGTGATTGCTTCTTCACTCTTGCAGACTTCCTCCTCAAGCCGGGATATTTTCATGGAGGACATTTCTTCCTTTGAGAACAGGAACAGCTGGTTGGGATCAAGCGGAAGACTCTTCTCGTTCATCCGGTCAAAGACTTTTTTCCGGAGCCAGTACAGGGATTGTTCCAGCGAGGAACCCCTGCTGATAAGCACCGCTTAATCCTGACGGAGCTTCTCATTTTCTTCCAATCAGGCTTTTTCCTGTTCTTCTGTAAGCATCTGCATCTCATTGTTTCACAATGTAAATATACTAAAATTCAATGATATACAAAAGCGAACGGAGTCAAAAAACGGTACTATTTTCGAAGCTTTTGCAGGTTTTCAAGTCTCGTGCGTCGCGAATCGCGGGCTTCCATGATACCCTCCACAATCATGACAAGTTCTCACCATTCTATATTTGCACAAACCTCATTATCGCTGGCAGAATCAGGCTTGCCTAAAGTGCCGGCTTCCAGAAGTTTGGAATACAGCACCATGCCGCCTGGCTCCCAATGTAGGAGTTTTATACGGTTACGGGCACGGTTTATGAAGATATACACGTTGCCGTTGCAGGGGTCCTGCCCCATGGCGTCTGTGATGATACCGCTGAGGGTATGGAAGCTTTTGCACATATCAGTCGGACGGTTATACAACAGATAGCGCATACTGTCATTAAGGCTGAACATGGTTGCAGGCCCAGATGATTGAAAACAGTTCATTTTCATTTAACTCACCGCAGATGCGTATGACACTACCAGCCGGTGTACGTATTTCCATCTCTTTCAATCCGCTTGGCGTGGCCGGTGTACTTTTCTGTTTCCGTCCGGTTGTACCGGCAAATGAAAGAACCGGAACAAAAGATCCGCTGTGTGGAAGCTCGATAAACTAACCTTGAGCCGTTTTACCCGATGATTGCTTGGCGGCATAACGGGATTTGCTGTCATAAAAACCCGCCATACAGGGATATTGAGTTCCTCTAATCTTGACTTATAAGTCACTTTGTACTCTTTACAGTAATTCATTATCTCTGCTACTTCTTCTCGTGTCATCATAACTTTGTTTTTTGAACGTAAAGTTAATGACGGAAGTTTGAAGAAAAAATGCGTGGTTTACCGGATGCTTACGCTTTTATACGCATTCAACTTTTAATAAAGCTGTTGTATAAGAAAACCGTCCACTTTCTGGTATAAATAAGTAAATTAATTCCCCATTTTTTAATTTGGATGAATTAAACAATTCATCAAGCATTATAAAAATACTTGCTGCTCCTACATTTCCTACATAACTAAGATTAGTAAACCATTTTTGTTCATCAAGTAACAATCCTTTTTCTTTCAGTTTATCTGCTAATTTGTCGTAGAAAAACATAGAAGAGATATGCGGAAGAAAATAGTCCACATCTGCAAAGTTCAGCTGGTGTTTCTTACAACTATTAGCTATATGTAGTACGGATTTCTCAACACCATACTCCGCCAATAATTTTATATTTTGCTTTATTGCAAAGATTGATTGCGTCTGCCAATCAACAGGGCGCATAGCCTTCCAACTAGTCCATTCTCCACTTGCAGTATTTTGTAATCCTTGTGACATACATACGTCAAGTTCATTTGCATAGGATACAGATTCGATCCATTTTATTTTTAATGATATTCCATCTGACGGCATATCTGACAACAATGCACATCCTGCACCATCAGATAACATCCATCTAAGAAAGTCTTTTTCAAATGCAATATATGGATTGGATTGAATTTGACTTATTGCTTTATATTCTTCCTCAAAGATGTTTGAACGAAGTAAGGGAGAAAATAATTCAGAGCCTCCACATATAGCATTATTTGTATGCCCAGATAATACGGATAAGAAACAATATTCTAAAGCATGGGCGGCAGAGCAACATACTCCAGAAGGAGATAAAATCGGAATCGGATTGCTGTCTTTTAGCAAACCATGAACCATTGATGTATGTGAAGGCATCATTTGGTCAGGCGTAGAAGTTCCACATGATAATAGTTGAATATCCTTAGCTGCAAATCCATCATCAAATAAGCCAGCAATAGCATTTGCCATGAGTTCCGCATTAGTATGGGTATAATTTCCACCTTTTATAGCATAATATCTTTGCTTAATCTGATTTTGACCGAGAATAATCCTCTTTATACGCGAAGAATGCCCTCCTATATACCCAAGGGAATCTTCCATTTCATCGTTTTCAACTGGTTCATTCGGTAAAAAACTAGATAATTTAGTAATATAAACATTTTTATCCATAATATAACATTAATAGTTTAATTAAACAAACAGTACATCCTGTCTATACCACAAAAATACTATTAATTATATACGAATAGATAAAACAGTATTTTATTTTGGAAAAATTAAGCTTTAATGCGCCAGTTTAAAATACAAATGCTGAAATTTTTCTAATAAACAATTCGTATCGTATCCATTAGGAGTAGTCATACTCATATAAGAATAACCATAATAAATTTCCATAAATGACAATTTTTCAACCTCGACATTTACACTATTTTTTATTTCCTGCTTTTCTATACCTAATAACAAAAGTTCTTTCCAATATTTTTTTTCTTTTTCTAAACGCTGCTGTGTTTCATTGGGGATTTCTTTCAAAAGATTCATGCAATTTGCAGCAATATAAATAAATGCACGATTTATATTTTGAATACCTATACTTGTGAAAAACTCCTGTTGCCGTTGTTTTACAGCAATAAAATTTTTGATATTATCCCACATGCTTTTTGAAACATCTATTGTTGGTAAATCATACTCTTTATTAATAATAAACCTATCAATAATTGATGCCAATATCTCATCTTTAGATTTGAAATGATATAATATAGCCCCTCTACTTAATCCAGTTACTTTTTCTATATCAGTAAAAGTAATATCGCTAAAAGGTTTTGTGGCAAACAATTTAAAACTTTCCAACAGAATCTTCTGCTTACTAACATTATTCGGATCTTTATATCTCATAATACATAATATTTGTTACAAATTTAATAAAAACAAAAGAATCAATGGCACATAATTGCTTTTTTTTAACGCAAATACAAGATTACAAGAGAATTGTAATTTCATTTAAGAGACTGTTCAATATTCCCAATATAGGTGGATTTGTAATCTGGCATATTATTTATGTTATAGCAATATTTGAAACATTTAGCCAAAAACATATTTTCCAATATATCTGCTATTGAGCAAAAAATTATATTTCCACAAGATAATTTAGATTTTTCAGAAGATACTTGAATCCAACACTCTCTCTCTGCTTTCAATAAATTCCGCATATCTTCTTTGAAAGTAGGAAGGTATAAGTTTGCCTGTTCCGCTAGATGAAAAAATGCAGAATAAGGACTTATTGGAATACTTTCTTGCTCAAACCAATTTTGGATTTTATTTAAATGCTCGTTTTTCTTATCCCAATATTCCTCCAAAGAATGCACATTATTAGAATTAATAGGATAAAATATATTCAATGGGGAAAAAAAATATTGTTTAACAGCATCCTTGAATATTGCTTCTTTATCCTTAAAATGATAAAAGATAGCTCCCCTTTGTAACTTAGTGACCCGCTCCAACTCAGGAACTGTCACTTTTTCCACATTCTTCTGAAGAAATAATTTAAAAGCTTCCTTCAAAATAAGCTCTCTTGAATTTTCCACAGGTTTATTGAACCAATCTGTCTCTGCCATAACGATAAGGTAAATAGTTTATTAAATTTCTTTAAGTAAACTCTTTACCATATCTAATATATTGAAAGGCACAGAGTCCACCCGTTTACGTAATAGAGGCACTAGCAAGCCCGAAAGACAAAACGAGCGACCTGTGCCGTATTTAAACAAATACGACACACCCGCTTCGTATATCCTTGTCTTTCTTGAAAGTTGCTAGTTTTCTATTACAAGTTCACACGAATACGAATCGAATGAGACAAACCCATTCTACATAAGAATGGTGATATTACACACCAACTTACTGCAAAGATACACAAA
>OHKH01000227.1_pt1 | contig 27538 bp, 20 predicted proteins | sample 1568831 | NCBI WGS metagenome assembly OHKH01 (sample SAMEA3879581, study PRJEB24766) | human gut metagenome | biome: human-associated habitat; feature: feces | place: USA | collected 1985/1987
CGGCGGATTGTTCTACTACCTCTATCAGGGCGTCAAGCTGGGCATCTACCCGCCGCTGATCTTCCTCGGCATCGGCACCATGACCGACTTTGCACCCCTGATCTCCAACCCCAAGAGCCTGCTGCTGGGCGCTGCCGCTCAGTTCGGCATCTTCGGTACTTACATGGGCGCTCGTCTGCTGACCGCTACCGGTCTGGTGGACTTCACCCAGAAGCAGTCCGCTGCCATCTCCATCATCGGCGGTGCCGACGGCCCCACCGCTATCTTCGTTACCTCCCGTCTGGCACCTGAGCTGCTGGGCAGCATCGCTGTGGCAGCGTACAGCTACATGGCACTGGTGCCCGTTATCCAGCCGCCCATCATGAAGGCATTGACCACCTCCAAGGAGCGCTCTGTGGTCATGAAGCAGCTGCGCACCGTCTCCAAGACCGAGAGGATCATCTTCCCCATCATGGTCGCTATCATTGTTTCCCTCATCGTGCCGGATGCCGCCGTTCTGGTCGGTATGCTGATGCTGGGCAACCTGATGAAGGAGTGCGGCGTTGTGGATCGTATCCAGAAGACCGCCGGTAATGAGCTGATGAACATCATTACCATCTTCTTGGCTCTGTCTGTTGGCTGCACCACCAGTGCAAACACCTTCCTGAACACCCGCACCCTGTTCATCATCGTGCTGGGTCTGATCGCCTTCTCCTTCGGCACCGCAGCCGGTGTGCTGTGCGGCAAGGTCATGTACAAGCTGACCGGCGGTCAGGTGAACCCCCTAATCGGTTCCGCCGGCGTTTCCGCCGTGCCTATGGCCGCTCGTGTCTCCCAGAAGGTCGGCCAGAGCGAGAACCCCTCCAACTTCCTGCTGATGCACGCCATGGGCCCCAACGTGGCCGGCGTTATCGGTTCGGCCGTTGCTGCAGGTATCCTGATCAACATCTTCGGCTAAGCAAAACCTGAAGCACTATCTCAAGAGCCATCGCACAAGTTTGTGCGGTGGCTCTTTTTGTGCAGGACAATTTCAAATGGCCGCCGCAGTGCTTTGGCGATATTCAGCGGAATTATGATTTATTATTTTGGGATAACGGAGCGTCTGCGGACGCTCCGTTATCCCATTTTCACGGGAGAGGACATAAGAGGCAACAGCTGCCGTTTCCAGTTACGACCCCTTCTGTGAAAAAGAGGTTCTGAAACGCCCGCAGGCGTTTCAGAATCTCAAATATTAAAATATACTTTCCTTGAACAATGGCCAGAGCGGCAGCGGAGGCCATTCAAAATCGTGTTAGCATTAGTTTTTTCCTGTTTGTGTTTGGCTGCTGCTTGTGCTATCATAGAGAAAAACAGGGCGCAATACGCCCCCAAAACAGGAGGGAGCCGTTATGGAAAAAATCAAGCTTGAGGTTGCAGGTGTCCCGGCTGTCCTGTACGGCAAGCGCAGCCGTAAGGTCTATCTCTATGTCCATGGCAAAAACGGCAGCGCGGCCGAGGCAGCCCGCTTTGCCCGCACAGCCTGCCCGGCAGGCTGGCAGGTGCTGGCTGTCGATCTGCCGGAGCACGGCACCCGAAAAAACAGCCCGGAAAAGCTGGTGCCGTGGGTGGTCACCCGGGAGCTGCAGGCGGTTTACGCCCGGATGCATCCGGTATGGAAGCATATCCGGGTGTATGGGGTCAGCATCGGGGCGTGGTTTGCTATGCAGGCGTTGCAGACGCAAAAACCGGAGAAGGCGCTGCTGGTGTCCCCGATCGTGGATATGGAAAAATTGATCCTTGCCCTGATGCAGCAGGCAGGGGTAACGGAGGAGCAGCTGCACGCGGCAGGGGAGATCCCCACAGACTTTGGGGAGACGCTTTCGTGGCCGTATCTGTGCTGGGTGCGGGAGCACCCGCTGCACTGGAAAGTACCCACACAGGTGCTCTATGCTGATACAGATCCCCTTACCGGGCACACCGCTATGGAGCGGTTCCGGCAGCAGACCGGGGCGCACCTGACCATTCTGGAGGGCGGGGAGCACTGGTTCCACACCGAGACCCAGCTGGCCGCTCTGCAAAGCTGGGAAAGCTGTCATTTATAATAGGCCGTTTCTCTTTTCCTCAGTCTGTGAAAATGTAAGCCCGGAAAATCTGCGGATTTTCCGGGCTTACATATAAAATACGCTTCCACAACAAAACGCCGCTGACGGCTTTGTGCATCGTCAGCGGCGTTTTGTTTATTGAAAACAGGATTGTGAATGGCAGAATCAGACGTTTGCTTCGCTGTTGTGCTCAGCCTTCTTGTAAGCGGAGAAGGAGTGGAACACGATGTTCAGGCCCAGCACGATCAGCAGCACGGCAAGGATCAGCTGCAGGCCGTTTGCGATGAACACAGCGCCCCAAGTGGTCTCACCGGCAGGGATGGTAACAGAAGCGGCGGTGCTGATGGCCTTGACCATAGCGATCAGGCGCTGCACCAGTGCGGTAAACGTAACGCACAGCATGATGACCAGCGGGGGGAACAGCATCTTGTTGCTGCGGCCGGTCACCTTCAGGAACACGCACAGGGTAGCCAGCACCAGTGCGCTCAGCAGCTGGTTGGCAGAACCGAACAGAGGCCAGATGTTGGCGTAACCGATCTTGGTCAGGATAAAGCCGAACACCAGCGTGATGAAGGTGGAGAAGTACACATTGCAGAACAGCTTGCGCCAGCCCTCAGCGTGCTCCATGTCGTCCACGCTGAACAGCTCCTGGAAGCTCATGCGGCCAATGCGGGCCACGGCATCCAGACTGGTCAGTGCCAGTGCGGAAACGCACATAGTCATGAACACGGTAGCCGCGTAAGCGGGCACGCCGAACATCTCAAAGAAACCGGCAACGCCGCGGCTGAAGATCTGGAACGGAGTACCGGCAGCAGGGGTGCCGTCGGCAGCTGCGGCAGCACCGGCAACGCACAGAGCCAGAACAGCCAACAGGCTTTCAAGGATCATGGCACCGTAGCCGACCTTCAGCATATCCTTCTCGTTCTCAACGGTCTTGGAGGAAGTACCGGAGGAAACAAGGCTGTGGAAACCGGAAACTGCACCGCAGGCCACGGTGACGAACAGGATGGGGAACATGGTGCCCAGCTTTTCGTTGGTAAAGCCGGTGAACACAGGCAGGTTCATGGTGGGATGTGCAACCAGCAGGCCAACCACAGCGCCCACGATCATGGCCACGAACATAAAGGTGGTCATGTGGTCACGGGGCTGCTTGAGCAGCCACATGGGCAGCACAGCAGCAAAGAAGATATACACAAAGGTGATGTAGCTCCAAGCGGCCTTACCCAGGATCAGGGGCAGGTTTGCGCCGATGACAAAGGACAGCACGATGAACACGATGCTGATAACGCTTTCCTTCCAGCCGGAGAAGCTGAACTTCTTCTGCAGCAGGCCAAAGACAACGGCAAACAACATGAACATGATGGACACCATACCGGCAGCGCCGTTGGTCCTGGCAGCTTCAACCATTGCGCCGTCTGCGCCAAAAGCATTGAAGGTGCCGGCAACCATGTCTGCAAAGGCAGCAATGACGATGCCGCAGAACAGCCAGCAGAACAGCAGGAACAGCTTGCGGCCGGTCTTGCCGATGTACTTTTCGATCAGCATACCCATGCTCTTGCCGTCGTTCTTAACGGAAGCATACAGAGCGCCAAAGTCGGTGACAGCGCCGAAGAAGATGCCGCCCAGCAGCACCCACAGCAGCACCGGCAGCCAGCCGAAAGCTGCGGCCTGAATGGCACCGGTAACAGGGCCTGCACCGGCAATGGAGCTGAACTGGTGGGCAAACACCGTCCAGCCGTTGGTGGGCACATAGTCCCGGCCATCCTCGTGGACGACTGCCGGGGTCTTGGCAGCGGGGTCGATGCCCCATTTGTTAGCCAGCCAGCGGCCGTAAAGCACATAAGCGCCAAACAGGCACACCGCTGCGATCAATACGATGACCAGCGTATTCATAGATTTCTACCTCTTTCCTTTTTTCACTCCGCAACAGGTTCGGAACGATAGGATGCCGTCTGGCAAAGTGCTTCCCCGGAGCGTAAAAAACCTTCGTCCTCAGCACATGACCGGTGTTCCGGTCACACTCCGAAGACGAAGGCTTCTGCTCCCGCCTGCCAGGGCAGGGGCAATACTCCGCGGTACCACTTCGCTTGCTGTGTTAAAACAGCCACTCTCCCACGCATGGTACACTGACCATGCTGCCCGATAACGTAGGCTGGACGGCACCATGCTACTTGGGGGCACAAAACCCGGTTCACACAGGCTGCTCGCAGGCGAGGATCCTCTGCTCCTGACTGCCGCTTTTTCACCCGAGAAGCGGCTCGCTGAAAGAGGGTGATGCAGAAGATCATGTCCTGTTCCTTGCATTTGCTGAATGATTGTGTCTTACTTTATTCCCGTTTTCATCAATTGTCAATATTTTCGTCACAAGTTCAGAGGATGCGACAATTCAAGCCATTTTCTGGGAATAATTTTTAGGTGATTTTCTTTCATGTGTGAAGAGAATAAAACTGAACACAATTACAATTGAAAACCATTCACCCACAGGTCTTGACTTTCACACTTTGAAGTGCTAAAGTAATAGCGTGCAGAATATTCCGCGCGGCAACACCGGCTGCTTTGCCTGCTGTCGCCGCTGTTATAATAAGGAGAAAAACAATGGCTGAAAAAAATTCCAGAAGAAACGAGACAACGGATGCACTGTTTGACGCTATCCTCAGTCTGGAGAGCCGGGAAGAGTGCTACGCCTTTTTTGAGGATCTGTGCACCGTGAAGGAAATCTCGGATATGGCGCAGCGCCTGCAGGCCGCAAAGTTGCTGCTGGACGGTGCCACCTATGAGCAGATCGTCAAGGCGGTGGAGATCAGCACCGCCACCATCAGCCGCATTAACCGCTGCATCCAGTACGGCTCCGGCGGCTACCGCGACACCATCGAGAAGGTGCGCGCACAGGCAGAAAAGCAGTAACAGCCGCACCCGCCGCAGCATAGGATAGGGCACACGACCGGAAAGGAAGGTTTTGCCCTATGATGATCGATACCCCCTGTGCCCGTTCTCAGTGCCCGGAGATGCCCAAGGTCAGCTTGGATCAGGCCGTTGTGGACCTGATGGAAAGCATTGCCTTGCAGGAAACGGCGCTCAGCCACATTTTGTGTGCCGAAAGCCGGAAGATGCAGAAGGCCATGGATCTGGATGGCCTGGATCTTTGCAAGCTGCTGGAGGTGAACGACTCCGCCACCAATATGGTGCACGCCGTCGCAAACCTTGAACTGGTGCTCAAGGATAAGCTGGAGTTCGTTTCCAACAACCTCTATGTCCCGGGGGACAGCAGCTGCCCATCACCTGCGCAGTAATGTTTTTTGCGTGGGACGATCTTTACTGCAATCTAACCCATGAAAATGCAATGCCGGGCAGCCCGCAGGCTGCCCGACATTGCTCTGAATCGTTCTGCCGCAAGGGAGGCTGCTGCACAAAACAGGGTGCAGCAGCCTCCCTTTTTATGAAAATCCTGCATAAGAGACAGAAAAATCTTTTGTTGGAATTGCTGATGTATCAAATCTGTGCTATACTATTGGATGTATCACCATGAAAGCGAGGAATAAAATATTGCTGCATTATGATGCGATCCTATTTGATGTGGACGGGACGCTGATCGATTCGGCCCCCGGTATCATTCATACATTGCAAGAGGTTTTCTGCACCATGGGTGTGGATGTATCCGGCGTAAACCTGCGCCGGTATCTGGGCCCGCCGCTGCGCAAAAGCTTCGGTGAGCACTTCACCGACCCGGCGCTGATCGAAAAGGCCACCGACCTTTACCGCACGAGCTACGCGGTGAAGGGCAGCCACGAGTGTGCCGTGTTCCCGGGTGTTCCGCAGATGCTGCAAACCCTGAAGCAGGCTGGTTTTATTTTGTGCACCGCCACCTCCAAGCCCACCAAGGTGGTCACCCCTATTTTGGAGGAGCAGGGGCTGGCACAGTATTTTGATTTTATCGGCGGCGCCTCTATGGACGAGAGCCGGGACACCAAGACCGAGGTCGTGCGTTATGTGCTCAGCCAGCCCGCCTTGCAGGGCAAGCGGGTACTGATGGTGGGCGACCGCAACGATGATATGCGGGGCGCTGCCGACTGTGGTCTGGATGCTGCCGGTGTGCTGTACGGCTACGGCAGCCGGGAAGAGCTGGAAACTTTCCATCCGGTGCTGCTGGCCGAAAGCTGCGCCGACCTTACCGACCGGCTGCTGGCAGCCCGGGTATGACAGGAAGTTTCATTCCTTCGGAAGGAGAATGGATAGAATATGAGAAGCAATAATCAACAGGAGAATCAGACGCTGACCCCGATGCAGAAGCAGGCGGTGCTGGTGTGCATCGTGTGCGCACTGGCGGCGCTACTGACCATCGGTATCACCCTTACCATGCTCAAGCGAGGCAAGAGCCCGACGGAACAGCCGGGGGATTCTTCCATTATTACCCCCGCGCCCGCTCCGGAAGGGGAGGAGGATATCTCCGACCACTACCAGATCAACGAGACTTCCAGTGCACTGCTCACTGGGACTGCTGATGTTGGTGACGCCTATCAGGAGCAGACCCTTTTTATCGGCGATTCCAACACGGTGCGTTTGTACGCCAACGGTCTGATCTCGTTGCAGCAGTTCTGCGCCAAGGAAGGCATTGGCACCAGCGCCGCCCTGAACGAGGGCATCGTTACCTTTAAGCGGGACGATAACCGCTACACCATCGCGCAGGCGGTGGCCAAAATGAAGCCCCGCCGGGTGGTCATTATGCTGGGCACCAACGACAACGGCATGAATACCGAGGACTTTATCAGCAACTACACCGCGCTGGTACAGGCCATTCAGGCCAGCTATCCCTATACCGATATCATTGTCAACACGGTGCCGCCGGTCCCGTCCAACCACTCCAACTACCCCAATATGGATCAGACCCGCATTGATGATTTCAACATGGCGCTGCTGACCATGTGCGAGCAGCTGGGCGTCAAGTTCCTCAACTCTGCTGAGGCACTGAAGGACGCCAACGGCTACGGCAATGTCGATTACTACCAGAGCGGGGATATCCACCTCAAGCCCGCAGGCCTGAAGGTGCTGCTGAAGTATCTGCGCACCCACGCCTACGAGACCGAGGATCGCCGCCCGGATACCAATAATATCCCCACCCGCGCCGAGTATACCGCCAAGCCCAGCTCTGCGGTGGAGGCACCCAGCAGCTCGGAGACGGTCTCCTCCTCTGTTGTTGAGGAAAAAACGGAGTATCAGGCGGACTATCGCGTGGACAAAACCGGCGGCGGCTCCCTGACCTGCGGCGACGAGAGCGGCAAGTCTCTTACCGTCAAGGTGACCAGCGCCGCCCAGAGCGTTACGGTGACCGCTGTGCCGGAGGACGGCTATGTGTTCGTCAAGTGGAGCGATGGCGTGACCAAGCGCACCCGCACCGATACCAATTTTGACCAGAACGTGGATGTGACCGCTGTGTTTGCAGCGGCCTCTATCCAGGTCAGCAGCAGCGGTAAGGCTGGGCTGGGGGATTCCTATACCTTTAAAGCGACCCTCAAGGGCAAGTATCTGGATGCTTCCAGCATCCGCTGGTATGTCAACGGAACCGAGGTAACACAGGCTGCCGGTAAGACCACCGTAAAGGGCGAGGTAGACCCTTCTATGGTGGGCGGCACCTTCCGGGTGTACGCCACCGCCAGCTATAACGACTGCACCGTCACCAGCAACAAGCTGGAACTTACGGTCAGCGGTGGAACGTCCGGCAGCACCAGCAGCTCCAGCAGTTCCAGCAGCTCCAGCGCTTCCTCTAAGGAGGATAAGCCTGCATCCTCCAAGGAAGAAACGTCCTCCTCTAAGGAAGAAAAACCGGCCTCTTCCAAGGAAGAGAAACCCGCTTCCTCCAAGGAGGAGAAGCCCGCTTCTTCCTCCTCGAACGGTACTTCTGAAAGCGCTGGCAGCTCCTCCAAGGTGGAGAAGCCTGCCTCTTCTGCGGCATCTTCTAAGGAAGAAAAGCCCGTCTCTTCTTCGCAGAGCAGTTCCTCTTCCAAGGAGGAAAAACCGGCAACCTCTAAAGAGGAAAAGCCCGCGTCCTCCAAGACCGAAGCTAGCGCCAGCAAGGAAGCTGCCAACTAAGGGCACATTTCCTCCTTGCGCCGCATAGGCTGGCGGGAGAGGAAGGTGGAGCCCTTATGTACTGGGAAGCGATGCGCACACCCTCCCTGCCCGGGGAGAATGACGTGACCAACGGCAGCGTGGATTACTACGATACCGACTGGGAAAATGTGGATAACAGCGCACTGGAGGAAGAAATGCAGAAATGTGGTCTGACGCCCTGCGAGGGTAAAACAATGTGTCCGGACAACACCCCGGCACAAACAGACCTGTCTGCGTATGAGATCGTTTCTGAATAATGGGAAGCCAGCTCTGCCGGGGGTGGGGCTGGCTTCTCCCTGTTGATACACCAAAGTGGGAAATGCTGAAAAGAAAGTGAGATACTATGGCAAAATATTATTGCATCCTGTTCGATGCAGACAATACGCTGCTCAACTTTGACGCAGCGGAAAACAAGGCGCTGACCGAAACGCTGGTGAACTACGGCATCGAGCCGGACGCCGAGACCGTGCAGACCTACCGCACCATCAACGAGGAGCTGTGGCGGCAGCTGGAAAAAGGCCAGATCCGCCGCGAGAAGCTGTTCAGCGAGCGGTTCAGCCGCTTTTTAAAGGCCATCGATGCCGCCGGTGACGGCGTGGAGATGAACCGCTTTTATCTGGAGCAGCTGTCCACCCACCCGGATCTGATGAGCCCGGAGGTGCTGGACGTGCTGCGGGAGCTTTCCGAGGTGGCAACGCTGGCCATCGTCAGCAACGGTGCCCAGATGGTACAGACCCGCCGTCTGGCGGAAAGCGGCGTGATGAACTTTATGGAGGACGTGTTCATCTCTGAGAAAATGGGCTGCGAAAAGCCCAATGCCCGCATCTTTGATGCGGCTCTGCGCGCACTGGGCGTGGAGAACCGGGAGCACGTTCTGATGGTGGGCGACAGCCTGGCCAGCGATATTCAGGGCGGCAGCAACGCCGGGCTGGATACCTGTTGGTATAACCCCAACCACGCCGAGAACCCCGGCAAGGTGATCCCCACCTACGAGATCGCCAGTCTGGAGGAACTGTATCCGCTGGTGATGGAGCAGGAGGAACTGGCCAACGTTGGCCTGAAGAACCGCCGCCACCAGTGCTGAAACTTAAAAAACGGATAACGGAACAAAACTATGCTGATACATTTGGAAAAACTGGGTAAGACCTTTGGCGAAAAGGTGGTGTTGCACGATGTGACCGCCAGTGTCGAGCGGGAAGATCGCATCGGCATTGTGGGACAGAACGGTGCAGGCAAGACCACTCTGCTCAAGATCCTTACCGGCGAATATCAGGACTACGAGGGCGAGTTCAGTGTGACCCACGGGGTAACACTGGGCTATCTGGAGCAGAACGCAAAGCTGGACGCCACGCTGGATATCTACGGCGAGATGCGCGCCACTTTTGCCCCGGTGCTGGATGCCATGGCGCAGATGCAGATCTTGGAGCGCCGCATGGCTGCCCAGCCCGATAACGCCGACCTGCTGGCACAGCACGATGCCCTGCAAAATATCGTGGATGCCGCCGACGGCTACAACATGGACGTGAATATCAAAAAGGTGCTGTCCGGCATGGGTTTTGCACAGGATACATGGCAAAAGAACATTGCAGTGCTCTCCGGCGGTGAGCTGACGCGGCTGCGCCTGGCAAAGCTGCTGCTGGAAAAGCCCGATGTCCTCATTCTGGACGAGCCCACCAACCACTTGGACTTTGCCACCATGGAATGGCTGGAAAATTACCTCAAGGGCTACTCCGGTGCGGTGCTGGTGGTCAGCCACGACCGCTATTTCCTCGATAATGTCTGTACAAAGATCTGGGAGGTGTCCTTCCAGACCATGACCACCTACAAGGGCAACTTCTCGGCCTATCTGCCCCAGAAGGAAGCCGCCGATGCCCTGCGCCAGAAGCAGCACGATGCCGACGTGGCACTGGCTGAAAAGCTGCAGGACTATGTGGACCGCAACCTTGTGCGCGCCTCCACTACCAAAATGGCGCAGAGCCGCCGCAGGCAGCTGGAAAAGCTGGAGATCACCGAGGCACCCAAGGACGAGACCAACCAACTGAAGTTCCGCTTTGAATATGACGTAGAACCGTGGAATGAACTGGTGATGCTGAAAAACCTCAGCATCAAGATCGGGGAGCGTACCCTGCTGGAACCCTTTACCTATACGGTCTGTCGCGGGCAGCGGCTTATCATTGCCGGCCCCAACGGTGCGGGCAAATCCACCCTGATGCAGGTGCTGGATGGCAAGCGCCGCCCCTCCGGCGGCATGGTGCGGCTGGGCACCGGAGCACGTCCCAGCATCTTTGCCCAGCAGCAGAACCGTCTGGGGCAGGGCAGAGTCATTGATGCCATCTGGAACAAGTACCCCCGCATGACCGAGCTGGAAGTGCGCAGCCACCTTGCAAAGCTGGGCTTCCGGGGCGATACGGTGTTCAAGCCCTGCGAGGCATTGTCCGGCGGCGAGCTGGCGCGTCTGCGCTTTGCGGAGATCGTGCTGGAGCGCCCGAATCTACTGTTTTTGGACGAGCCTACCAACCACTTGGACATCTATACCCGCGAGAACCTGACTGAAGCACTGATGGCCTATACCGGCACCCTGCTGCTGGTCACCCACGACCGTCACCTGATGAACAGTCTGGCCTGTCCCATCCTCTACCTTGAGGACGGCAAGGCGGTGCTTTACCCCAGCTACGATGCCCTGATGGGCCGTAACGCCCCGGCACCTGCCGTGCAGAAGGCCGCCGAACCGGCCAAGACCGGCTACGGCAGGGAGCAGCGCCGCCGCCGCGCCGAGCTGCGCGCCAAGATCAAGGCCTGCGAGGACGAGATGGAAGCCTGCGGCGCACGCGAGGTGGAGCTGGACAACGAGATCAACTCCCCGGAGGTGTACAACGACCCTGACCTGCTGCGCCAGAAAAGCGATGAGCTGAGTGACCTGCGCTTCCATCAGGAAGAGCTTTTTGCCGCATGGGAAGCCGCTATGGAAGAGCAGGAAGCCTACGAGCAGACGCAGCAGCCCGAAGAATAAAGGAGCGTATCCTCTATGCCTAAAAATCACCGCAACTATCAAAAAACACGGCACATCGCCCTGTCTGGTCTGCTGTTTGCGCTGGCCATGGCGCTTTCCTTCATCGAGGGAACGCTGGTCATCCCGGGGCTTTTGCCGGGCATGAAGCTGGGGCTTGCCAACATCGTGGTCATGTACGCGTTGTTCTTCATGGGTCCCCGACAGGCACTGGTGCTGGATGTGCTCAAGGCGCTGTTCGTCTTTCTGGTGTCCGGCTTCACGGCGGGCTTTCTCTCGCTGTGCGGCGGGCTTTTGTCCCTTGCGGTGATGTGGGTGCTGTACTATCTTCTGCCGGTGCGGCCCACATGGTTCATCCTGTCGGTCTGCGGCGCACTGGCGCATAACGTAGGGCAGCTGCTGGGCGCAGGGGTCATCATCTCCTCGTCCTTGTCGCTGTACTACGCGCCGGTCATGCTGGTGCTGGGGCTTGTCATGGGCGCGCTCACCTCGGTCACCCTGCGGGCGCTGCTGCCCGCGCTGGGCAAAATGGGCTTCAACACCCACGAAAACCGCCCCGATTGACCGACCATTCCGGCAGGGCAGTTGCATTTTGGCCGGAAATCTGTATAATAAGGAAACAACTGTATTTTTATCTAGGGTGTATCTGAAAAGTCGAAAATTTAGTCTATTTCTACAAACACAGCTGGATTTTGCGTTAAACAGCCTTGAAATCCACAAAGGATTCCTGCGGCTATTTGCCTTAAATCCCGCTTGTGCTTGCGAAATATTCGTCATTTTCTTTGTTTTCAGATACACCTTAAAAGACCCCAAAGGATAGCGCTGCCGCAGCATGGGAACTTGAGCGGCAGTCGGGAGGTGTTTGTATATGTCTGAAAAAGTTACCATCAAGGTCGAGCGGAAGGAGCTCCATCTGCCCACCATCGCACTGCGCGGGCTGGTGGTGTTCCCCAACAACCTTGTTCATTTTGAAGTCGGGCGGGAAAAGAGCATTGCCGCCGTGGAGTGGGCCATGGCCAACAACTCCAACGTATTTCTGGTAGCCCAGAAAGAGATGGAGACCAGCGAGCCCACCCAGCAGGACCTGTACACCTACGGCGTAGTAGCTGAGGTCAAGCAGGTGCTGCGCGTGTCGGACGAACTGGTCAAGGTGCTGGTAGAGGGCAAGTACCGCGCCAAGCTGACCGAACTGGATACCACCGGCGATTTTCTGCTGTCTGCCGTGCGCTCCGCTCCGGTGCGTGCCGCAAAGCCCGAAGAGGCTGTGGAGACCGAGGCGCTGCTCCGCGCCCTCAAGACCGGCTTTGACGAATATCTGGGTATGAACCCGCGCCTTGCCAAGGACGTGGTGTTCACCATCGTTTCCAGCGATGACCCCATGTTCCTCACCGAGTATATGCCGGCAAACCTCTTGTTCCGCTACGAGGACAAGCAGGCCGTGATGAACGAAAACACCCTCAACGGCCGTCTGCAGCGCCTTGTGGAGATGCTGCGCCGCGAATGCCAGGTGATGAAGATCGAAAAGGAGATCGCGGAAAAGGTCAACGAGTCCATGGACAAGAACCAGCGCGATTACTACCTGCACGAGCAGCTGCACATCATCAACGATGAGCTGGGCGAGGGGGACGATACCCACGCTGAAGCCGATGATTACCGCCGCAAGATCCGGGAGCTGCACCTTGCCGAGGACAGCGAGAAAAAACTGCTCAAGGAGGTAGACCGCCTGTCCCGGATGCAGAGCAGCAATCAGGAAGCCACGGTCATCCGTACCTATCTGGATACCTGTCTGGATCTGCCGTGGAACACCATGACCGTGGATGATCTGGATATCCACCGCGCCCAGCAGATTTTGGATCGGGACCACTACGGCCTGAAAAAGGTCAAGGACCGCATTCTGGAAATGCTGGCCGTGCGCAAGCTGGCACCGGACGTGAAGGCACAGATCATCTGTCTGGTAGGCCCTCCGGGCGTTGGCAAGACCAGTATTGCGCGCTCCATCGCCGAAAGCCTTGGCCGCAAATATGTGCGCATCAGTCTGGGCGGCGTGCGGGACGAAGCCGAGATCCGCGGTCATCGCCGCACCTACATCGGTGCTATGCCCGGCAAGATCATCAGCGCCATGATCACCGCTAAGTCCTCCAACCCCCTGATGCTGCTGGACGAGATCGACAAGCTGGCAGGGGACTTCCGGGGCGACCCGGCGGCTGCGCTGCTGGAAGCGCTGGACCCGGAGCAGAACAGCACCTTCAACGATCATTTCATCGATATCCCGTTTGATCTGAGCCATGTGCTCTTTATTACCACCGCCAACGACTTGGGCAGCATCCCCGGCCCGCTGCGGGACCGCATGGACGTCATTGAGCTGCCCAGCTATACCCGCGTGGAAAAATACAACATTGCCCGCAAACATTTGCTGCCCAAGCAGCTCAAGGCCTGCGGCCTGACCGGCAAGGTCACCATGAACCAGAGCGCACTCTACGGCATCATCGACGGGTACACCCGCGAGGCCGGTGTGCGTAATCTGGAGCGTACCATCACCAGCGTGCTGCGCAAGTGCGCCCGCAAGATCGCTTCCGGCGAGGTGGAAAGCGTGGCGGTGACTGCCGCCATGCTGGAGGAACTGCTGGGCCCCCGCATCGTCAAGCCGGACTTCCTCAACCGCACCAACGCCGTGGGCATCGCCAACGGTCTGGCATGGACCAGCGTAGGCGGCGAGACCCTGCCCATTGAGGTGCAGGTCATGGACAACGGCACCGGCAAGATCACGGTCACCGGCTCTCTGGGCGATGTGATGAAGGAGAGCGCACAGTTGGCAGTCACTTGGGTGCGCGTCCACGCCGAGGAATACGGCATCGACCCCGAGCGGCTGAAGAAGTGCGACCTGCACATCCACGCCCCGGAGGGTGCTGTGCCCAAGGATGGCCCTTCTGCCGGCGTCACCCTGACCACGGCACTGGTGTCCTGCCTGTCCGGCATCCCGGTGCGCGGTGATGTTGCCATGACCGGCGAGATCACCCTGCACGGCAATGTGCTGCCCATCGGCGGTCTGCGCGAAAAGAGCATGGCTGCCTACCGTGAGGGGATGAAAACTGTGCTCATCCCCAAGGATAACGTTCCGGACCTGTACGAGGTGGATGACGAGGTGAAGAAGAATCTGACCTTCTTGCCCATGTCTGACCTCGCACAGGTGCTCAATGCAGCTCTGCTCAAGCCCAAGAGCGTTTCTGCCCGTCATCCGCACCCCGCCAAAAAGGCAAAGCCGGTGGAAGCGGCCATCCCGCCCGCACCGGAAAAACCGAAGCCGGGGGCTGTCTGCTAATCAAAGGAGCAAACGATGAATTACAACAAAGCGGATTTTATTGCAAGCTACGGCATTTCCAGCCAGCTGCCCGAGAGCGACCGCCCTGAACTGAGCTTTTCGGGGCGCTCCAACGTGGGCAAATCCAGCCTGATCAACAAGTTGTGCAGCCGCAAAAATCTGGCGCGCGTGTCCAGTACGCCGGGCAAAACGGCTACTATCAATTTCTATTCGGTGGACGACTGCTACTTTGTGGACCTGCCGGGCTACGGCTACGCCAAGGTGAGCAACGCCGACCGCGAGCGCTGGGACGACCTCATCAACAGCTACTTCGAGGCACCCCGCCACCACACCCTGCTGGTGCAGCTGCTGGACTGCCGCCACGCCCCCAGCGCAGACGATTTACAGATGCTACGCTATCTGCACTACCACCGCATCCCCTATGTGGTGGCGCTGACCAAGGCGGACAAGCTGAAAAAGAGCCAGCTTGCCAAAACGCAGGAGGACTTTGAAAACATCTGCCGCCCCTACGGCTGCCAGAAGGTGGTGCTGACCAGCGGCGAAAACGGCTACGGCATCCCGGAGCTGCAGGCGGTGCTCAACGCCGCAGTGGCTGCGGAAAACGAGGAAGCGGAGTAACGCCATGGCTTACAACGAATTTGCCTATTTTTACGATGAATTCAACGGCGAGGCGGACTACGATGCCCTGTACAGCCAGATCCATACAAAGCTGGAAGCTCACGGCATCCACGACGGCATTGTGGCCGACCTTGGCTGCGGCACCGGGGAACTGACCCTGATGCTGACGCAGGCGGGCTACGATATGATCGGCATCGACCAGTCGGAGGAGATGCTCTGCGTGGTGCGGGATAAGGCCGAGCAGCTGGGACTTTCCGGTCGTTTGCTGCTGCTACGGCAGGACCTGCTCAAGCTGGATCTCTACGGCACCATCCGGGCGGCGGTATCCACCTTTGATACCTTCAACCACATCCCGGATCTGGATACCGCCATTGCCAACGCAGGCTTTTTTATGGAAAAGGGCGGGGTGTTCCTGTTTGATATGAACACCCCCTATAAGCACCGGAAGGTTCTGGGCGATAACGAATTCACCTTTGAGGAAGAGGATGCCGCCTGCGTGTGGCACAACCACTATAACGCCGCCGACCGCAAGGTGGAGATCACGGTGGACATCGACTACCGCGAGACGGGGGAGCACTTCCACGAGCAGTTCTACGAGTACACCTACGACCTCGACACCATCCGCGCTGCTCTGGAAAAGCACGGCTTTGCACTGGAAAGCGTCTGCGATGGCGAGACTTTCGGCCCGCTGACCGAGGAAAGCCAGCGCTACTTCTTCTGCGCAACAAAACAGTATACACAACTGGAGGAATAACCTATGGCAAACCTGATCCGCGGCCTGTCCGAAAACGGCGGTGTCGTGTTCTGCGGTGTGGATTCCACCGATATTGTCCGTAAAGCAGAAAAGCTTCACACCACAAGCGCCACCTGCAGCGCGGCACTGGGTCGTCTGCTCACGGGTGCTACCCTGATGGGCTCCATGCTCAAGGATGACCGCGACCGCATCACCCTGCGTGTGGCGGGCGGCGGCCCTGCCGGCGTGCTCATTGCCTGCACCGACGGCACCGGCAACGTGAAGGGCTGCATTGACAATCCGCTGGTGGAGCTGCCCGCCAAAGCCAACGGCCACTTGGACGTGGGCACTGCCGTGGGCAAGGACGGCGTGCTGACCGTTATCCGGGATAACCGCCTGCAAAAGGAGCCCACGGTGGGGCAGGTGCCGCTGGTGTCCGGCGAGATCGCTGAGGATCTGACCAGCTACTATGCGTACAGCGAGCAGGTGCCTACCGTGATGGCGCTGGGCGTGCTGGTGGACAAAGACTTGTCCATTCTCTGCGCCGGTGGTTTTATGGTACAGCTGCTGCCCGGCGCTACCGATGCTGAAATCGACCAGCTGGAAAAGAACATCAGCGCCATGCCCTCTGTCACCGAGCTGCTCCATGCGGGCAAGACCCCCGAGGACATGATGCAGCTGGCACTGGCCGGCTTTACCCCCAACGTGCTGGACGAGCGCACGGTGCAGTACCAATGCGATTGCAGCGCCGAGCGCACCAAGGAAATGCTGCTCAGCCTTGGCCGTGCCGAACTTGTGCGGATGCGGGACGAGGACCTCAACTGTGAGGTGGTGTGCCACTTCTGCCACAGCAAGTACCAGTACGACCTGAACGCCCTGCTTGCCGAGTACGATGCACAGGCTGCACAGGCCGCTGAAGCCGAACATCCCATACAATAAAAAATCCGCTTTTCAAAAGGCGGCTGCGCAGTTGTGTGCAGCCGCCTTTTTTGCTTTTGCGTTTCCGAAGCAAGTTGCTTTTATAGCTGAAGTTTTCCCTCTCGCCCCCTCTCGTGAAAAGACAGGTCTGGAAAATCCGCAGATTTTCCAGACCTGTAAATAAACAATAATCTTTCCGCTGAATATGGTCAGAGCAAAGCGGAGACCATTCCAAATCGTCCGCCTTTTGTTATGTGCAGATATCTGCCGCCACAGTATACACGGCATTGTAATGCAGGGTATCCTCCTGCACGGTGCATTCCTCCCGGCGGGCGAGGATGTCGGCATCCGGGAAAGCCTCGTGCAGTGCCCGCAGCCCTTGCAGCCGCGCCAGCGTAAGCGCCTGTGCCTCGGTGCGGTACATCGTTTTTTGCTGCTGCCCGTAATAGGTGGTCTCCTCCACCGCGCAGGGCAGGGGCAGACCAAAAACCTCTAATTGCAGATGCCGGGTGCGGCACAGCCCATCCCTATCGGGTGCAAAGGGGGAAAGCGCGGCAGAGTGCCCCGCGAAAAACAGCCGGTAATTTGTTTTGTTTTCGCCGGTCAGCTGCGACATCGTCTCTGCCAGCGGAACGCTCTGGTCTGTCTGCCACTCCAGCTGCGCCACCACTGTGCCTGCCGCCGGGGCAAAGATCAAGGTGCCGTCCCGCTCGCTGCGTGCCGTGCCGATCAACCCCTGCCCGGCCTCCACGGTCTGCCCGGGGGCTACCAGCATGGTGCCGCTGGCAAGATTTGTACGCAGCACCGTTCCCTTGCACTTTGCCCGCAGCCCGTGCAGGGTGCCTGCGGCGATCTCAGGCCGTGCACGGGCAGGGGCGGCCTCCACCACAAGCCGTCCTTTTTCAAAATTCAGGCTTGCCCACGAGAACTCGCCGCTTTCCAGCAGGGAGTACTCTCCGGTGCGCAGCAGCTCCTCGGTTACGGCAGTGCCGGGCTGCAAGCCGCAGCTGCGCAGCACCGCACCCGCCCGCGCCCGCTGTCCGGTAGTCAGGCTGCCGTAGTCCACCGCCCATATAAGCCCTAGCAACCAGACCAGTACCAGCCCCCAAGCGACAAGCCCGGTCCATAGCCCTTTGCGCCGCAGCAGCGGGCGCAGCAAAAAATACGGTCCTTTCCGCTTTTCCACCCGCAGCCGCACCCGCCTGTGCCGGGCAAGTGCGGCCAGCCGTCGGTACTGCCATGCTGCGCAATGGCCGTAAAAGCCGCCGGGCAGGGAAAAAACACCGTATAAATGCAGCCCTTGTCCGGCGGCATCGGTCAAAAGTGCCTCGGGGCTGCCGTTCCGGGCGGTAAAGCGCACCCCCGCCCAAAGGCTTGCAGCTTCCATGATGGCCTCCTATTCATCGGAAAAATCGGTGCGCAAAAACTGCCCCTGCACCGTCAGCCGTGCGGCGGTCAGGGTGCAGATGCGTAGTCCGCTGCCGTATACCGTGAACCGCCCCTTCGCCAGCCGCAGACACAGCCTGTTTTCATCAAAGAATAACACCGTGCAAAAATGCTCGATCTCCATCCGGTCGCCGCTCAGGTATACGGCAGGGCGGCTGTAAAACCCGGGCGGCGGCTGTCGGAACAGTCCGCGCAGCCAGTCGCCCGGGGTGCGCCGGTCGTGGTGTGCTCTGGCCATCGTTGTCCCTCCCGTCCCGCGCTTTGTACATTGCACAGCCCATGCTTCCATATATATGGAGGGGGAGGGCGTGCTTATGAGTAAAAGCTGCAAACCGCTGCATCCGGGGCTTTTTTTGCTGGGTGCAGCTACGGCGGCACTAGTGTTTGCCGCGCCGCAGACCTGCGCGGAAGCCTTCCGGCAGGGTCTTGCGCTCTGCGGCGGGCCGCTGCTGGTGTCGCTGTTTCCGTTTCTGGTGGTGTCGGCGCTTATCATGCGCAGCGGCGCGGGCGAGGTGTTGGGTGTGCTGCTCTGGCCGGTGGTACGCTGTATCGGCCTGCGCAGCCGCAGCGCGGGCAGTGTGCTGCTCATCGGCCTTGTGGGCGGCTTTGCCCCTGCTGCCGCTGCCACTGCCGAGGCAGTCCGCAGCAGGGAACTGACCTCGCAGGAGGCTTCGGCTCTGCTGCCCGCCTGCATCTGCTCCGGGCCATCCTTTGTTATTCTGACGGTTGGGGAGCAGCTGCTGGGCAGCCGTACGGCGGGGGTGTGTCTGTTTGCCGCACAGGTACTGGCAGGCTGGCTGACGGCTGCGCTGCTCTGCCGTGTTCGCGGCATACCGGAGCCTTTGCCCGCGCCGCCCGCTGCCGCGCAAACTGAACCGCCGCCGGCGCTCGACACTATCCTTGCGCAAGCAGCGGTGACCTACCTGAAATTGTGCGGCTTTGTGCTGTATTTTCGCCTGTTGGCGGCAGGCTGCGGGCTGCTGCTGCCCGCAGTGTTTGCACCCTTTCCCGCCATGCTGCTGGAAGTGTGCTCCGGCTGCGACTACGCCGCCCGCACCGGTTTGTGGGCAAGCGGGCTGTGCTGTGCCGCGCTCAGCGTGCAGGGCGCTTCGGTGCTGCTGCAGGTGCGCACCCTCTGCCCGCCGGAGGTCTCGCTTCGCTCCTTGCTGTGGGGCAGACTGTTGCATCTGCCGCTTTCGCTGGCGCTGTTTTATCTGGGCTTACCGCAGAGCGCTGTGGAAAGCTTCAATACTTTGTGCGCCCGTGTGGTGCCCATGCAGCGGGTGCCGACAGATTGCGCCCTGCTGGTGTTCGCGGTGTGCTGCATCACAGCGTGCGAGGCCTGCCGCCTGACCGAGAAGAAGGCGCAAAATGCAGTTCCGGCAAACAAAAACTGCTCTGCGGCTTGCAAACCGCCGCAAAATGTGGTAACATAACTCTTGGTTATCATATTACCAAACGCAGCGACGGAGAGAGTAGGCGCTGTCTGCACGGCAAAGAGAGAAGCTTCACCGGCTGAAAGGGCTTCCATGTGCGGCAGAGGCTGAAGTTCGCTCCCGAGCGGTCTGCGCGAACGATGCGGGTGCATCTATTAGCACAGAACGGTTGCGCCCCGTTACGGCGTTTGAGCGCCGTCTGCCTTTGTGCAGACGGAAACCGGGTGGTACCGCGGAGCAGAAATGGTTATAGTTTCGTCCCTTTTGCCTGAGCAGTCGGGCAGGGGACGGGGCTTTTTTGTTATACCCCGCTCCATGAACACAAAGAATAAAGGAGAGAAAATCCATGCAAGCAATGATCGATGAGCTGGCCAAGCAGGCCGCTGAAAGCCTTGGTCAGGTGTCCAGCAAGGAGACGCTGGCTTCCTTCTGGCAGGAATACCTCAGCAAAAACGGCAAGATCCCTGCCCTGATGAAGAATCTGCGCACCGTTGCGCCGGAAGAGCGCCCCGCCATGGGCAAGATCATCAACGAACTCAAGCAGAAGGTGCAGGCAGACTACGATGCCGCCGCCGAGACCGTGAAGCAGGCAGAGCTTGCTGCCCGCAACGCCGCCGAGACGGTGGACATCACCCTGCCCGCCAAGACCCGCCCCATGGGCGGCCTGCACCCGCTGACCCTGATCACCAACCAGATCATCGACGTGTTCTCCGGCATGGGCTTTTCGGTGGGCACCTTCCCGGAGATCGAGGACGATGACCACAACTTTACCCGCCTGAACGTGCCCAAGGATCACCCGGCACGCGACATGCAGGACACCTTCTACCTGTCGGAGGAGTTCCTGCTGCGTACCCAGACTTCCGGCGGCCAGATCCGCACCATGGACGTTCAGAAGCCGCCCATCAAGATCCTGATGCCCGGCCGTGTGTTCCGCTCCGACTCGGACGCTACCCACAGCCCCATGTTCCACCAGATGGAAGGTCTGGTCGTGGACAAGGGCATCACCCTGGGCGACCTGCAGGGCGCACTGAACACCTTCGTGCAGAAGCTGTTCGGCGCCGACACCCGCACCCGCCTGCGTCCCTCCTACTTCCCGTTCACCGAGCCCAGCGTGGAGGTGGACGTAAGCTGCTTCGAGTGCCACGGCAAGGGCTGCCCTCTGTGCAAGCACACCGGCTGGATCGAGGTGCTGGGCGGCGGCGTTGTCAACCGCAAGGTGCTGGAAAACTGCAACATTGACCCGGACGAGTACTCCGGCTTCGCCTTCGGCATTGGCATCGAGCGTATCGCCATGCTGAAGTATGGCATCAACAACATCGGTCTGATGTTCGAGAACAATCTGCAGTTCCTCAAGCAGTTCCACGAATAAGAGGGGAGAGAACAAACAATGAAAGTACCTTTCAGTTGGTTAAAAGAATTCGTTGATATCGATGTCACCGCACAGGAGCTGGAGGAGAAGCTGTTCTCCTGCGGCTTCGAGGTAGAAGAGCTCATCCCGCTGGATGCCGGCATCAGCAAGGTGGTCGTCGGCAAGATCGTGGAGATGGAAAAGCAGGAGGGCACCCACCTGACCAAGTGTGTGGTGGACTGCGGCGCTTACGGCCACGAGATCCGCATCAGCACCGGTGCCGCCAACATGAAGCTGGGCGATTGCGTGCCTACCGCACTGGATGGCTCCACCCTGCCCGGCGGCATCACCATCAAGGCTCGCAAGATGCAGGGCGTGGAGTCCAACGGTATGCTGTGCTCCGGCGCAGAACTGGGTCTGAACGACGACTTGTTCCCAGGCTCTGAGGTCTACGGCCTGCTCATTCTGCCCGAGGATTCTGTCCCCGGCACCGACATCGCCCCCGTGGTGGGTCTGGACGACTACATCTTTGATATCTCTATCACCGCCAACCGCCCGGACTGCCAGTCCGTTCTGGGCATTGCCCGCGAGGTGGCTGCGGTTCTGGGCAAGCCCCTGCACATGCCCGCCATGGACTACAAGGCTGTCTGCGAGCCGGACGCTCCCATCACCGTCAAGGTGGAGGCACCGGAGCTGTGCCCCCGCTACATGGCACACTATGTCCGCAACATCCGCATGGGCGAGTCTCCCCGCTGGATGAAGCGCCATCTGGCACTGTGCGGCCTGCGCTCCATCAGCAACGTGGTGGATATCACCAACCACACCTTGCTGGAAATGGGTCAGCCCATGCACGCCTTTGACCTGAACAAGGTCGCCGGCCGCACCATTGATGTGCGCCGCGCCCACGAGGGCGAAAAGATCATCACGCTGGACGAGAAGGAGTTCACCTTGAACCCCAACAATCTGGTCATCTGTGATGCTGAAAAGCCGGTAGCACTGGCCGGTATCATGGGCGGCGCAAACTCCGGCATGGACGATAACACCACCAGCCTGCTGTTCGAGTGCGCTACTTTTGCCCGCGACAGCGTGCGTAAGACCAGCCGTGCACTGGGTCAGAACAGCGATTCCTCTGCCCGCTACGAGAAGGGCGTGGATCGCTATTCTCCGCAGCTGGGTCTGGCACGCGCTCTGCACCTGATCCAGCAGCTGGATTGCGGTGATATCACCACGCTGGAATACGACCTGACCGATGGCCGTCCGCTGGAGCGCAAGCACATCGTCGCCACCCCGGCAAAGATCTGCGGCGTGCTGGGCATCACCGTGCCCGACCAGACCATGATCGACATCCTGCAGCGTCTGGAGTTCACCGTGGATGTGCAGGCCGATGGCAGCTGGGACGTGTCCGCACCCCTGTACCGTGATGACGTGGAAAGCTTCCCGGATCTGGCCGAGGAGGTCATCCGTGAGTACGGCTACGACCATATCGTGCCCACCTTCCTGAACACTGCCTCCGTTACCAACGGCGGCCTGAACTACGACCAGAAGCAGCAGCTCAAGACCAAGCGTCTGCTGGCTGCACAGGGCTTCTACGAGGCCTCCACGCTGGCCTTCTACTCCAACGCCGAGCTGGATATGCTGCATATCCCCGCCGAGGACGAAGCCCGTAAGGCTATCCGTATCCTGAACCCCATCAGCGAGAACCTGTCCATCATGCGCACCCTGCTGACCCCCTCCATGCTGAACGTCATCGTGGACAACCTGAAAAAGGGCAACGCCGAGGGTCGCCTGTTCGAGATGGCACCGGTCTATCTGGCCAAGGAACTGCCTATCAATGAGCACCCCCACGAGCGTCAGACTCTCTGCATCGGTGCCTTCGGCCCCGAGGAGGACTTCTTCACCGTCAAGGGCGCGCTGGAAGCACTGGCAGCCGGTTTTGGCCTGACCTTTGATTATCAGCGCGAGACCGCCGCATGGCTGCACCCCGGCATCAGCGCCGCCGTGTACTGCAACGGTAAGCGTCTGGGCGTGTTCGGCAAGCTGGCCAACGAGATCAACGCAGAGCTGGAGATCGCCAAGGAGCAGAAGGACAGCCAGAACATCTATCTGGGCGAGCTGGACTACGAGGCTCTGATGTCCTGCGTAGAGGGCGAGCTGCGCTATAAGCCTCTCAGCCCTTATGCACCTGTTAAGCGCGACTTGGCTCTAGTCTGCGGCGAGGCTGTATCCTGCGGCGAGATCGAGGAGACCATCCGCAAGGCCAGCCCGCTGGTCAGCGAGGTCAAGCTGTTCGATATCTATCGCGGCGCAAACCTTGGCGATGGCAAAAAGAGCATGGCCTTTAGCCTGTCCCTGTCTGATCCCAAGAAGGAAGTCTCTGCTGAGGAAGTGGAGCGCGTGGTCAAGAAGATCCTCGGCAACCTGAAGTTCAAGCTGGGTATCGAAATCCGCTAAAAGCATATTATATAAGTATTTATATATAGAACAAAGGCCGTCTGTGCAATGCATGGACGGCCTTTTTACATGGAGAAGAGGGGGTGAGTACAATATAAGTGAAGCAAACTCAATTTTCTTTCAAAAAAGATGTCAAAAAGTGTTGACAACTGTCCCGGGGTGTGGTATTATACTTGAGCGCCAAGCGCTGAGACAAAAGAATGACTTCTGAAGCCTCAGCAGGAAGCCCTTGAAAAGAACCAATAGACGCTGAAAAGTTCCGGCTGATACCGAGAAACCTGAAGCGCTCCAAGTTCAGAAAAGTTCAAAAGCTTCTCAAAAAAGTGCTTGACAAAAAACCGCTTCTGTGGTAAAATAATCAAGTCGTCAGCCGCAAGGCTGCGGCGCACAGGACCTTGAAAATTGAACAATATCGAAAGAACTTGTAACGGAACCTATTTTCGTGTTGGAAAAACACGGTAAACAATTCCAAACAAAAGTAATTCACACAGGACGCAAGCGATTGCGTGCTGAGCGAAACAAGATTTAACACTTTTAAGTGATAAATATCATTTATAAAGAGTTTGATCCTGGCTCAGGACGAACGCTGGCGGCGCGCCTAACACATGCAAGTCGAACGAGCGAGAGAGAGCTTGCTTTCTCAAGCGAGTGGCGAACGGGTGAGTAACGCGTGAGGAACCTGCCTCAAAGAGGGGGACAACAGTTGGAAACGACTGCTAATACCGCATAAGCCCACGACCCGGCATCGGGTAGAGGGAAAAGGAGCAATCCGCTTTGAGATGGCCTCGCGTCCGATTAGCTAGTTGGTGAGGTAACGGCCCACCAAGGCGACGATCGGTAGCCGGACTGAGAGGTTGAACGGCCACATTGGGACTGAGACACGGCCCAGACTCCTACGGGAGGCAGCAGTGGGGAATATTGCACAATGGGGGAAACCCTGATGCAGCGACGCCGCGTGGAGGAAGAAGGTCTTCGGATTGTAAACTCCTGTTGTTGAGGAAGATAATGACGGTACTCAACAAGGAAGTGACGGCTAACTACGTGCCAGCAGCCGCGGTAAAACGTAGGTCACAAGCGTTGTCCGGAATTACTGGGTGTAAAGGGAGCGCAGGCGGGAAGACAAGTTGGAAGTGAAATCCATGGGCTCAACCCATGAACTGCTTTCAAAACTGTTTTTCTTGAGTAGTGCAGAGGTAGGCGGAATTCCCGGTGTAGCGGTGGAATGCGTAGATATCGGGAGGAACACCAGTGGCGAAGGCGGCCTACTGGGCACCAACTGACGCTGAGGCTCGAAAGTGTGGGTAGCAAACAGGATTAGATACCCTGGTAGTCCACACTGTAAACGATGATTACTAGGTGTTGGAGGATTGACCCCTTCAGTGCCGCAGTTAACACAATAAGTAATCCACCTGGGGAGTACGACCGCAAGGTTGAAACTCAAAGGAATTGACGGGGGCCCGCACAAGCAGTGGAGTATGTGGTTTAATTCGACGCAACGCGAAGAACCTTACCAAGTCTTGACATCCTGCGACGCACATAGAAATATGTGTTTCCTTCGGGACGCAGAGACAGGTGGTGCATGGTTGTCGTCAGCTCGTGTCGTGAGATGTTGGGTTAAGTCCCGCAACGAGCGCAACCCTTATGGTCAGTTACTACGCAAGAGGACTCTGGCCAGACTGCCGTTGACAAAACGGAGGAAGGTGGGGATGACGTCAAATCATCATGCCCTTTATGACTTGGGCTACACACGTACTACAATGGCGTTAAACAAAGAGAAGCAAGACCGCGAGGTGGAGCAAAACTCAGAAACAACGTCCCAGTTCGGACTGCAGGCTGCAACTCGCCTGCACGAAGTCGGAATTGCTAGTAATCGCAGATCAGCATGCTGCGGTGAATACGTTCCCGGGCCTTGTACACACCGCCCGTCACACCATGAGAGCCGGGGGGACCCGAAGTCGGTAGTCTAACCGCAAGGAGGACGCCGCCGAAGGTAAAACTGGTGATTGGGGTGAAGTCGTAACAAGGTAGCCGTAGGAGAACCTGCGGCTGGATCACCTCCTTTCTAAGGAGTCAGGCAATGACAGAGCATCTAAGATGGTCAGTCATTGGAACAGGTGACAAGTTAAAGTTTAAGTAGATATTGTTCGATTTTGAGGGCCCTGAAAAGGACACTCAAAGACGTACCTTGAAAACTGAATAATAACTGCGAAACAAAGATTATAGTAAGTTCTTTTTTAAGAAATATTACAATTTCAAAAGGAAGGGTAACAATAATCTTCGTTGGCAAGAGAGAATCAAGAGGATACCAAATGTTCTTAAAGAACGTTTGAAAGGTCAAGCGAACAAGGGCGCAGGGCGAATGCCTTGGCACTGGGAGCCGATGAAAGACGTGATAAGCTGCGATAAGCTTCGGGGAGCTGCAAATAAGCATTGATCCGGAGATTTCTGAATGAGGAAACTCACCTGGGTTCATACTCAGGTACGTTATACTGAACTTAAAAATAGGTATATCGAGGGAACCGCCTGAACTGAAACATCTAAGTAGGGCGAGGAAGAGACATCAAACGAGATTCCGTAAGTAGTGGCGAGCGAACGCGGAAGAGGGCAAACCGGAAGTAGAAATACTTCCGGGGTACGGACCGCATTTAGGACTTAAGTTGTTAACCGAACGGCATGGGAAGGCCGGTCAGAGAGTGTGAGAACCACGTAGGTGAAAACGGAGAGAGCTGCGCAGGATCCAGAGTACGGCCAGACACGTGAAACCTGGTCGGAATACGGGGGGACCACCCTCCAACCCTAAATACTACCCAGTGACCGATAGCGTATAGTACTGTGAAGGAAAGGTGAAAAGCACCCCGGGAGGGGAGTGAAAAAGAACCTGAAACCCTGTGCCTACAAGCACCTAGAGCACGTCAATGTGTGATAGGGTACTTTTTGTAGAACGGTCCGGCGAGCGATTGTATGCAGCAAGGTTAAGGACTTAAGGTCTGGAGCCGAAGCGAAAGCGAGTTTGAAAAGGGCGTTAAGTTGCATACAATGGGCCCGAAACCGGGTGACCTACCCATGGTCAGGTTGAAGTGGAAGTAAAATTCCATGGAGGACCGAACCGACCTCCGTTGAAAAGGCGGCGGATGAACTGTGGGTAGCGGAGAAATTCCAATCGAACCCGGAGATAGCTGGTTCTCCCCGAAATAGTTTTAGGACTAGCCTCAAGTTAGATACCTGGAGGTAAAGCACTGAATAGCCTAGCGGCCGAGAGGTTAGCGAAGCTTATCAAACTCAGAATGCCAGAGTATTGATGCTTGGGAGTCAGACAGTGTCAGATAAATGTCATTGTCAAAAGGGAAACAGCCCAGATCTACAGCTAAGGTCCCAAAGTCAGGTTAAGTGGAAAACGATGTGAAGATACGTAGACAACCAGGATGTTGGCTCAGAAGCAGCCACACATTCAAAGAGTGCGTAATAGCTCACTGGTCGAGCGTCTTTGCGCGGAGAATTTAACGGGGCTAAACCTGACACCGAAGCTTAGGCAATACAGCAATGTATTGGGTAGGGGAGCGTTGTATACGCGGTGAAACAGTAGCGCAAGCGGCTGTGGAGTGTATAGAAGTGAGAATGCCGGAATGAGTAGCGCGAATGCAGTGAGAATCTGCATGGCCGAAAGCCTCAGGTTTCTGGAGGAAGGTTCGTCCGCTCCAGGTTAGTCGGGAGCTAAGGTGAGGCCTAACGGCGTAGCCGATGCACAGACGGTAGAGATTCCGTCACCACCAAAAGAGTTAAACACAGGGACACATTTGAAGTCTCGGAGCCGGGTGTTGGTTCCGGTAGCGATCGAGGGAAGTTAGTACCGAAGTCCGGGATGGAAGATGGCGAGAAAAGCTGTGTGTATTTCTGCGGTGCCCGTACCGCAAACCGACACAGGTAGGTAGGAAGAAGATTCTAAGGCCAACGGGAGAAGGGTTGTTAAGGAACTCGGCAAATTGACCCCGTAACTTCGGGAGAAGGGGTGCTCCAGAGATGGAGCCGCAGAGAATCGGCCCAAGCAACTGTTTACCAAAAACACAGGTTTGTGCTAAATCGAAAGATGACGTATACGA
>OHKH01000288.1_pt1 | contig 23775 bp, 27 predicted proteins | sample 1568831 | NCBI WGS metagenome assembly OHKH01 (sample SAMEA3879581, study PRJEB24766) | human gut metagenome | biome: human-associated habitat; feature: feces | place: USA | collected 1985/1987
CTGATCCGGTAATTCAAAATCCGGTGCCTTTGTTCCCACCTCTAACATCAATTATTCCTCCACTTCCGTAAAATCAGTATGTTTTATTGTCTTTTTATTTCCAGCAATTAGTTTATGACCGGAATATATAGCCATAATCATGCATATCAGAGAGCCAAACGCAAAGTATTTGTGTGCTTCTCTTAACCCTTTATATCCGGTATAAAAAGTTCCGATTATGGAAACTAAAGCTCCAAGTGACCAGTATTTATGCGCCTTCATTATATACCTCCATATTTTCTTGTTAACATCATAATACACCTGCTAATTATTTTTTTAATACTATTATTTCTCATTAACTTATGCTTTTTTGTACAAAACAGTGCATGCTTCTTCTTAAGAGCTTTATATATTATCCAATTCTCATTAATATATCTTCTGAGAGATAGTAACACTTATGGCTGTAGAAGCTTCTTTACCAGTACACTTTTAATTTGACGTGAAATTCGTATATAAATAGAATGCTGTAAATATGAAAAAACAGTTCATAAAAGTGTTATTTTACGAACTGTTTGTATTTTTGTCAATTTTGAAAACATAAATTTAGCTGTTAAAAACTTGCAAAATATCATTTCCAACTATTCCTGTTAATTAGGCTTCTTGTTCATTTGTAATTTTCTTAGCATTGACATAGTATTTTCAAGTGTTATCTATCATAGGAACATTCACCACTTTGTCTGAATCATGATGGAAAGCTTTCCCTGTTTTATTTTAGTATCGGTCTGGATTCTCTCTCATAAAGATAAATTCTGCTACAGAGCGGTCATATGTTTTAATGTGTCCAAATAGCCAATCGATTACATTTTTCTGTACAAGTTCACTAAACTGTTCTGTTGGTCCTTCATAATCCTGAAGGTATTCTTGCAGTTCCTGAATTGTCTTTTTAAACTCTTCATGTTTTTCGTGATGTTTTTCATACTCTGGATAACCAGCATTTTCCTGAAGCTTTTCCTCTTCTTTGAAATGAAAGTTAGTATACTCATCCAGATAATCCAGCATTTTGATTGCTTTTAGCTTGCTGTCGCCATTTTGACATGCAGTTACAAAGTTCTGGATACGTTCAATCAATTCTTTATGCTGTGTATCAATTGTTTTATTTCCTGTTATTAAATTGTCATCAAAAGTAATATTTAAATCATAAGTCATAATCTGGTCTCCATTTCTTTTTTATTTTCTCTTGGATTCTTTTTGTGTCTGTCAGTTTCACATCTAAATTTTCTGCTTACTCTTCTAAAGGAACAAAAACATCTTTTCCAAATCCATAGATTGGGCATACCCAATGCTCTGGAATATCCTCAAATGTAATTTTGGGAGCGATATCTATGTTTAGATTGCCTACTGCTGGTTCATAAATATAGCCACATTGTTCACATTCATATTTTTTCTTTTCAATGTTTTTTTCTTAGTTTTCTATGCTTGTATTATACATGATAATTTTTTTTTTTCAATAACAGTAATAGTCGTTATTTTTATTTTGAATTCCAGTAATATCCGTATAAAATATAACGCAAGGGCTGCTGTGGTCCTTCATTTTCTTCTTTGCCGGTTCTGACTTTTTCGCACCTGCACACTTTTCTTTTATGCCTTTAAGGACTGATTTTTTCTTTTCCCTGTCGCTTGCTTTATGCTCAAGATGCTTTTCCACTGCCGGAAGATAGTTTTCCATGGTGCCTGTCTTTCCTTCCGTGATCGGGTTGATGTCCAGCTTTATTCCTGCTATTGTCATGCCGTCTTCATGAAGCATATCAAAGAAGTCATCCTCCCTGATGCTGCCTTTATACTCCACAGCCACATCTATATCAGAGTTTTTATTTTCTATTCCCCTGCTTCTGGTTCCTGTCACTGCCACATAGATTATCTCTGCATCAAGACCGTTGTCTCTTATCTTATCCATTACATAATCATGCACCTGGCTTTCTATATCTGCCGGACCCAGACCGTCTATTCTGTGAAATTTTTCATTGGTTCTTTCCTTAAATCCTGCCACTGCATCAGGAACATCCGCATCCGTTTTCATCTTCTCCGCTTCCGGCTCTGCCCCGGCAATTTCCGTTTTCTTTGCTTTAAGCTCCGACTGGACCTTTTCCCATACCAGCTTCAGATACACATTCTCATTTTCCATAAGCTCCCATTCCAGATCTTTGCACTCCTGCAGTGTTTCAAGCTTCTCTAAGAATAGCTGTCTTAACAATTCGCCAAAATAATACAGTTCCACAAGATCTTCAAACCTTGTCCCATCCTTATATTTTTTAGTGGTTGGGTTCTTAAAGATATCCTTATATCCACCAATCAGTGAATAATAACTTGTCTGTTTTAAAATCACCTTTGCATATGCCTCATTATCAATCAACAGATTTTTCTGTTTGGAACTGCAGGCTTTGGTGGCAGTGATATCTATTTTCGGAAGCTCCTGATCATCCGGCAAATCTTGATGTATTGATCCAGAATTTTGACTGTGCATTGTCTCACCCTGATGCCAATGACCTGGAAAAACTGAAAGAAGCCGTTATGGATCCATCCTTCTGATAAGACCGTAAAATAAGGCAGCCCCACATAGCTGAGTCTGCCTTACTCTCTTTATTTAACGTTGATGCCACTGGCATATTGCTGCAGAAACTGTTTCTTTCCACATGGTCTTCCAAAATAATATCCCTGCAGATAATCAACCTTCATTTCTTTCATTTTCAGAAGCCATTCTTTTTCCTCGATGCCTTCTGCGCATATCCTGACGTTAATACAATGTACCATGGGGATGATATTTTTATATAATTCATAATCCCTGTCACTGTTCATCGCCTTGGCAGTAAAATCCCTATCCATTTTCACGTAACTTGGATTCATATCACGAATACAATGAAGATTCGAATATCCTGTTCCAAAATCATCGATCACAAAGGGAATCCCGTTCTTGTCCAGAGTTTTACGGAATTTACAGAACGAAGGTGTCATATCCATAAATCCGCTTTCTGTCATTTCAACACATAAGCATTCCGGCTGTAATGAATATTTTTGAATTGCATCCAGAATATCCCGCTCCACATTGCCTTGCAGGATCTGAACATAGGATACATTTACATTCATCCGGAAGTCAGGAATATATTTCTGCATTTCACAGCACATTGCTGCAGCTTCGTTCAAAATATATCTTCCAGCGGGAATGATCAATCCGGTCTCTTCCAATAATGGGATAAACTCCATCGGTGAAACAAACTCCCGCCCTTCTTCCGTTATCATGGAAAAACGCATCAGTGCCTCTGCTCCAATGATCTGTTTGGACTGACAGTCCACGATCGGCTGGTAGTATACTTCAAAGCCATCATAATGGTTTACAATAGCATTACGAAGTGTTGCTATGATTCTTCCTTTTCGTAAAAAGACCTCATAGTCATCCTGGTCAAAAATATAGAATCCATTTTTCCCCATGCTTTTTGCCTGTTTCAAGGCAAATTCAAACTTTTTGCGGCATTCTTCGGTTCCCTCACAAAATGTTGCTGCATCTATAACACCAATAGAAATAGAAAATATAGCTTCATAATTTTCGGCTACTATGAAATTATGAAGTTTATCTGTAATCTTTTCTTTCAGTGCCACAGCGTCTTCTGCGGAGGAAGCCTCCAGATCCACGATCACATACTGATCCGCTACCAGATGGTAAATTCTCTGCTTGTCTGAAAGGCATTCCTTCATACAGCCGGCTACGCTTTTCAGGATATAATTACCATAATCAGCTCCCCTGGAGCTATTGATCGCTCCAAAATCATCAATTCCTACATGCATAAAAAATCCCTTGGTAATGGGTTCTTTTTGTCCACGCAGGTAAGCAAGGAATTCCGGACCGCCAAGCAGTCCTGTGACATTATCGGCTCTTCTCTTGTTGCCGGTCTCATTCAGACACCCGACCAGATACTCTGCCTTTCCCTGCTGATCAATGATCACGATACCACGGCTGTTAATCCAGACCGGCATACCTTCTTTATCAAGCCACCTGTAATGAAGATTATGTACATTTTCTCTTCCTTCGCATATATCCGCAAGATGCTTTGCAAGCATCCTGCGGTCTTCCTCATATACTACCTTCATAACTTCATTTGCAGCATCTGTCAGAACATTTTTCGACATATTAAACCGTTCCACAGCTGACTGTGAAATCTCAAAGGTATCATTCTGCAGATCAAATATATACAGGTAATCATCCATACAATCTTTAATGATCTCAAATAAGATTTCTCCTGTCTGCTCTCCAAACACTTTAAATATATCATTAATCACAACAAGAACCTTCCTTCCGACAGCTTCACTCTATTCCTGCCATTTTTCTAGAATAGCTTAAAGATATTCACGCGGTCATGCATCTTGGCTGCTCCCTCTGCCAGATTAATACTGATCGCGGTATTCTCTTCGGAGGATGCAGCATTGCCCTGTACTACGCCGGACAGCTGTTCAATTCCCTGGCCGATCTGCTCCAAGGACTCTGCCTGGGAGTTGGCTTTCTCCATGGTGTTCTCTGCAAGCTCTGCAAAGGACTCCATATCTGTAATGATCTGATTGAATGCGTCTGCTGTTGTTCTTGTAATCGTATTGCCCTTTTCGATTTCCACTAAGGTCTTATCGATCAGATCTCTTGTATTTACAGCAGATTTTGCACTGTCTGCTGCCAGCTTGCCGATCTGATCTGCAACCACCGCAAAGCCTTTTCCTGCTTCTCCTGCTCTGGCAGCTTCAATGGAAGCATTCAGGGATAACAGGTTGGTCTGGGAAGCAATATCCTCGATATCTGTGATAATATTACCGATCTCCTTGGAGATTTCTGTAATGTGCTCCATTTCCGTGAGCAGCTCGTTCATCTTTTCTTTTTCTTCGTTCGCTTTGTTTGCAGAGGCTTTTACACGTGCCGATGCGTTCTGTGTTTCTTTCGCTGTATCTTCAGCCATATCCACAACCGTGTCAATGGTGGCATTCAGTTCCTCGATGACTCCTGCCTGCTCTGTTGCACCATCCGCCAGGGATTTTGATGCATTTTCCACCTCGGATGAATTCGATGATACCTGTTCTGCCAGATTGCTGATCTCGGTCAGGGTACTGTTAAACCGTTTCAGAATATACAGCAGTGATGTCTTCAATTCCGAGAAATCGCCTAGGAAATCTGTAATATCATCACCATTTCTGGTCAGGTCACCCTGCGCGATTGCCTTTACCTCCACAGAGATCTCGCTGACATAATCTGCCAGAATACCCATGGCTTCTTTCAGATTCCTGATAGTATCGCCAAACTCATCCTCAGACTCATAGGTAAGCATTTCTACATTAGACAGTTCGCCCTTACGCAGGCTGGCAACTGCTGCATCTATCTGTTTTACCGGCTCGGTAATGGAATTGGTAATGATCTTTCCGATCATTGTCGTCACTACAGCAATCGCAAGACCCGCTGCCACGATCACAATAAATATGATTACCGTGCATACATTAGCCATGGTCTTTGCCTGATCTAATTCTACCTGGAACTTGTCACGTAATATAGTTAATTTCTTAGAAAATGACTTATAGTCTTCATACACCTCTCCGGTCATCAGTTTCGATGCTTCCTGCTGTTTACCCTCACGGCTCAACTGCAGGATTTCATCTGAAGCACCCCTGTATTTTTCCCATGCAGCGTTTGCTACTTCGTAATCGTCCTGTCCTTTTTGAGCTTTGCTGTTTGCAGACATGATTGCCTCCAGCTTCGCATCGGTATCCTGGATCTGACTCTCCAGCTTCTTGATTTCTTCTTCGCAGGAGTTCATGACTGCTGCATCTGATTCTACCAGATGCTGATACTGTTTGATTCTGTATTTCGCAGTCATTGTCTCTAAATCCTGCAGATATTCCAATGACGGAGACCAGACCTTCGTGATCTTCTCTATATTTGAACGGATCACTACTGTCGAGATCAGTGCCACCAACACTAAAAATAATGTCATAACAAGCACTGTCATTCGATATACTTTTAATTTTCCTGCAACCTTTAAGTTAGCTATACGCTTTTTGATCTTTTCCATAATAGTTTTCCCTTCTTTTGTAAATTATTGACTCAAACTTCGCGCATTAAAATGTGCATAGCTAAAATTTAGAGACTATGAAGAAAAGTCTGTAAATAATAATCTTCTATGATAATGATTGAGCTGGAAGCGCTAAATTTGTGCTTCCAGCTCTTACTATATATATACGACATGATTTCGGGCATGTCAAGAGCAGACGTCAAAAACGTCCTTCATTTCTATCTCCACAACTTTTTCATCATGGTCTCTATGTTTCTCACTACCTATATTCATGTTTGACCTCATTTTCCCTGGACTAAAAAAACGCCCAGACTAGATTTTTTGTGTTTGCCTTCCGCTAACACTTTCAGAGTAAGCGTCATGCTGTTTCCGATTTCTTCCACAGCGACTGCCACTTCTGTAAATCTCTTTCTTGTGTTTTCGCGAATCACTTTTGTAGTCAAAACAGAATTCGCTCCAACCATGATCATAACAACAATCTATACAACTGCTGCTTATGTTCCTTTCTTATATAAAAAAACCGACCTGCATTTTCTACTTCTATTGTAGCGAATACCTGTCGGTTTTTATATCCTTATTTTGTGGTTTTTATTCTTTTATTGCGTTGTCTGTCTCGAAATCCATCAGACTCTTTTTGTCATAAACGACTCAAATCTCACATGCTGATCCATCTTGTCACCGATCATGCCGATCACTTTTCCCATGGTAAATGCGGCAAGGATCGTACCGATTCCAAGTCCGTCCAGATGTCCGAGGATGATGCAAGTCATCAGAGCTGTTATGGTAAGGCAGGTAACGTCATAGCCGATTTTGATCCTGGAATATTTTACCTTTGTGATATCTGCCAGTTCTCTAGGAAACAGGTCTGTCGGGATGATCGGAAGACCGCAGCGGTTGGAAAGTGCGATCCCGATGCACAGGAGCAGGTAGCTGATGATAAAATAAAGTACCCTGTAGCCAATGGCTGTCGGCAGGACACCTATCCACATTTCATGCAAATCGAGCATCTCGCTGAATGCAAATCCAACGACAAAACTGAAAAGATAAGGTGCAACGAATTTCTTACGCATGATCATCAGCGATAACACCAGAAGTCCCTGGAAAATGTAGGTCCAGGTTCCAAGGGAGATCTTATTGAATACTTCCGAAAATGCATATGGTACACTGGAAATCGCCGAGATCCCGGAACCGGAATACAGCATCAACACAACTCCCAGGCTGTTGATCAATACCACCACCAGCAACGCCAGCTCGCCCCGCAGAACCGGTAATTTATTGTTCTCTTGTGTCTCAATTTCTTCTGTCACTTTATATTTCCTCCATAGGTAATTTATTGTAACTGTTCAGTACCTTCACAGTTACAATTTATGCCTTGTCTATCTTAGCACTCGGGAGTTCTTTTTTAAAGAGACAATCTACTGATTTCGTAAAAAATTTGTCGAACATTTCTATTTGACATACTCCCAAAACTGCCTGCCAAACTCCGCTGTTATGGATTCAACAATCAATACAATATCTACATCTTTTGTAGCGCGAAATGGTAGTTCTTCGTTTTCCATAATCAAATCACACGCTGTCCCACCGATGATGACATATTGATTTTCAAAACCTTGAAATCTTTCCTTAAATTTTGTAAATCCACTGACCATTACTCATGCAACCTTCTTTCCTGCAATTCATCTACTGCTTCTTCAATTCTTTCATCATTTGTATCTGTAAAAGATAAAACAAGTGAAATATCATCAGCACTGTTATCCTCTGAAAATTGTTTTGGGTTGTATGCCCATAATTCAAGTCTGACCTGTTTATCCGGGTCTATCAATTCATCAGTCAGCAAGGCTTTATCATAATCTTTCTCACTAATTGCATAGGTAACAACTCGGCTTGGATTTAGCATTGTTTTTTCAGAAAGTGCCGTTTCCCCTGCAAAGACCATATTTTCTGTAACTTGCGTCTTATCTATATATCCTGTTTTTCGAACAGGAGTCGTCAAATATACTTTTGCTTTTTCAAATAATTCATCTCGCTTATATTTTGACTCAATAAACTTATTAACACCGTCTTTTGCTACAAGAAACAAATCTGTCGTTTCCAACTGCTTCACTGCTCTGGTCAAGGTCATTGCTGTAAACGGAAGCACTTTTCCGGCTTCTGAAGTATACAATCGTTTTTTCTTACTGTACAGATAAAATAAAAACAACTGCTGCGTGGAGTAAACAAACTTACCAGTCAGCTTTTGGGGTTCTTTTTCATCAGAAAGCATTGTCCCAATGAAAGGAAGAAAGACCTGCTTATCAGTAATAAACGGTATATTATTTTCTATAAGGCTTTTTCTTCGATAATTTGATACCGTTGTAAGTTCAAATACGACTGGCACATTATCAATCTGCTGTATTTTTACAATTTGTTTTTTCAATGCCGGAAGTGTGGCAAGTTCTTCTGTTGGAGCAAGCATTATACAACGTCTGTTTCCAATATATGCTGTATGAAAATCATAACTCCCTGCAATATAAACAGGCAAAGAATCCTGATGATTCCATGCTTCATATTTTATAGAAATCCCGAATACGCTTGTAAGCATATTTCTCATTCTCCTTTTAACTCAATTTGTTTTATTTTAACTTAGCCAATGTTATAAGTCAATTTTTTGAGTTATTTTGAATTTATATTTCCTTTTTCCGTGACCTGCTAAAGGCGCTTTCATCAGAAATAAAGGCTTAGTGAATGACTTATTCCATTTTCAAGCTAAAAGGCTTCCGTTTTTGCTATCCGGAATGAATACCTTCCACCATACTTTTTCATTTGAGCCGAAGATAATATCATATTATGAAAACGGAAAAAAAGCTCACCCACGAGGTGTGTGTCAATCAGACAAAGACACTCCTTTACATAGTTTCCACTTTCAAAAAATAAAAAAATTTGTGTTTTTGAAAGCGACATCTTGCATATACTATTAGCAGACAGTATAATAAGTACAGTGAAGCGGTTTCGAGAAATGAAAAAATTTCAATTTTTGAAAGCGGGTGACAATATGAAAACAATCACGAGAGCAAAATATCTCAATAGAATCATTGAACTGAATGACACTCCTGACATCAAGATCATCACGGGCATTCGTCGCTCCGGTAAGTCCAAGCTGATGCAGGCGTATATTGAGTATCTGAAAAGCCATTTTGAAAATATCAATATCATCTTCATTGACTTCATGGATTTGGCGTATGAAGAAATCAAGGAATACCATGCCTTACACGCCTATGTGGAAGAACATTATCAGGAAGGCAAAACGAACTACCTGTTTGTAGACGAGGTTCAGATGTGTCCCAAGTTTGAGCTGGCAATCAACAGCCTGTACTCTAAGGGAAAATACGACATCTATGTAACAGGCTCTAATGCTTTCCTGTTGAGTGCGGATCTGGCAACTCTGTTTACCGGACGCTATATTGAAATTCATGTGTTTCCTTTCAGCTTCCAGGAATATTGCCAATATTATGATGATATCAGTGACAAAGATAAGCTCTTTGATGAGTACGCTATCAAGGGCGGTTTAGCAGGTTCCTATGCTTATAGAACCGAAAAAGACAGAACAAACTATATCAAAGAGGTCTACGAAACTATTGTTACAAGGGATTTGGTACAGAAATATAATCTCCCTGACACTTTGGTTTTACAACGTCTGAGCGAGTTCCTTATGGATAATATCAGCAACCTGACTTCTCCGAATAAGGTCAGTCAGCTGCTGACAGCAAATGAGACTCCGACCAATCATGTAACCGTCGGCAAGTACATTAAGTATTTGTGCAATGCTTTTGTATTTTATGATATTAAGAGATACGACATCCGAGGTAAGAAATACCTTGAAAGCTCTGAAAAGTTCTATTTGTGTGACAGCGGTATTCGATATGCAATACTGGGAAGCAGAAATATGGATTATGGCAGAGTATATGAAAACATCGTTTGCATCGAGCTTCTTCGCCGTGGATACGATGTCTATGTCGGCAAGCTCTATCAAAAGGAAATCGACTTTGTTGCTCAGCGAGGCAGCGAGAAGTTTTATATTCAGGTCAGCGACAACATTTCCGGGCAGGAAATAATAATTAGTGTTCATTTCTCTTTCTCTTCATTGATTATTTTAGTAAAAAGTTCTACTCCGTTCGTATCTAACGCATTTAACGGCTCATCCAAAATCAAAATCTCTGGTTTCTCCATAATCGCAGCAGCTATTCCAAGTTCTTTTCCCTGAATCCTCACTTTTCCTGATGTTGGGTATATCAGTCCACTTATTATTCTCATTAACATTGTTTTTGAAAATATGTAGAAGCAAATAGTATAAATGTGGCTGCTTCCTATTGACATTTCAGTTTATTGGGAGTAAACTACAATCAGTTTATTGGCGATAAACTGAAAGGAGAAATCTTTATGGCTGAGATGAAGATGGGCGTAGTGGAATCCCACTTTGCCGATATTATTTGGGCGAATGAGCCTTTGCACTCCAGAGAATTGGTAAAGCTCTGCGAAAAAGAACTGAACTGGAATCGCTCCACCACATATACGGTGTTACGCAAGCTTTGTGAGCGTGGTATCTTCCAGAATAATGATGGCATCGTTTCCTCTGTTCTGTCTAAAAACGATTTCTATGCCGTTCAGAGCGAGCAGTTCGTTGACGAAACCTTTGAAGGTTCCCTTCCTGCTTTTATTGCGGCTTTTACACAAAGGAAGGGTATTTCTCAACAGGAAGCTGCGGAGATTCGACGCATGATTGATGCAGCCGCCGGAAAGGAGTAATCTATGAGTTCACTTTTCTTGAAAATTGTAAATATGAGTATCGCCGCATCTTGGCTGATCCTTGCGGTCGTACTTTTGCGTGTGGTTTTGAAAAAGGCACCTAAGTGGATCAATGTCCTACTGTGGGGTATCGTAGCTTTTCGATTGATTTGCCCATTCAGTTTTGAAAGCGCATTGAGCTTGATTCCAAGTGCCGAGACCATCAGTCCTGAAATCATGATGGACTGGACACCAGAAATCTCCACAGGCGTAAGCTCTATCGACAAGGTAGTGAATCCAATTATTACGGACACCTTTGCTCCAGAGCCAATTGCAAGCGCAAATCCACTTCAGCTTTTGATTCCTTTGCTGGCAATCGTATGGGCAATAGGCATCATAGCCATGCTCGTTTATGCTACCGTCAGCTATTTCCGCTTGCAAAAGAAAGTCTGTGCATCCCTTTCTGTGCGAGATAATATTTGGATTTGTGACGATATTCAAACACCTTTTATTCTTGGTTGCTTCAAACCGAGCATCTACATTCCCTCCGGGACAGATGAAGCACAGTTGCCCTATATCATTGCCCATGAGAATGCTCATCTGAAACGCTGTGACCATTTGTGGAAACCATTGGGGTATTTAGTGTTGGCAATCCATTGGTTCAATCCTCTTGTATGGATTGCGTATATTTTACTTTGCCGAGATATTGAACTTGCCTGCGATGAAAAAGTTATTCGTGAACTGAATCAAAACGAGTCTATTTCTTATTCAGAAGCTCTGCTTTCTTGTAGCGTGAATAGAAGAACAGTTATGGTTTGTCCACTTGCCTTTGGAGAGGTTGGCGTCAAAGAAAGGGTGAAAAATGTGCTGAATTACAAGAAACCTGCATTTTGGATTGTTGCTATTGCTGTGGTTGCAAGTATTGTTCTTGGGGTATGTTTCCTGACAAATCCGAGTTCATTCCCAGTGAAACTTGATTCTGTTCAAATTTCCAAAGCAAGCACCATGGACTTTAGAACAAATAGCGTACCGACCACATTCCAATTATCCGCAGCGGAAATTGACGAGTTGAGCAGTCGTATTAAAAACTTAAAGATTGGTCACAAAGACCAATCTTTGCAAGGTCATACACCTTTCTATTCCCTTCATGTGGATACCAAGGAAAACGACAGAATCACATTCAGCGGTTTTGATTCCAACGGAAATCAGTCGGCAATTCTGTATGAGAATGTGTATTACCGAATAACTGACTCTGACTTTATCAGCTATTTACAACGCATCTGTGCCGGGGAAACCAGAACAGAATCAATTAACGAAACCAATCTTGATACAGCAATCCATAATGCAATCATGGAACACAACAAAGATAGATACTATAAAGGTGTTTTTGCCTGCGAAAGCCATACTGTATTGGCTACGGAAGCAGATAGGTCTGCAAACTCTGAGCAAATTGAGATATTGACTGTATATGCTCTCGCTCTTTATGAAGAATATAATTTGTCCGAAGAAGGGATTGAAAGTGTCAGTGGAGGTTGTGGTCCTGTTGCCTTAACTTTCAATGTGGCAGAGAATGGATATGAACTATCTGAATATTGGGAGCCGGGAGATGGCAGCCAATACTCTGATGATATTCGCAAAAAGTTCCCGGAGGATATATTAGATGAAGTCTGGAATCCTCAGGATTATGTGGATGCAATGACAGCAGAAAATAAACAAAAGGCACTCGAATTTTCGGCACAAAAGGGAGATTTCAAAGAATAGGTTAATGGGCTCAAAAAGAAAGAGCTACCACTGCTACTCCAAAAATAAGAGCAACAGTGGTGGCTCTTTACTTTTAGTTAAGTTTTTTGAGCTGCTATCTGCTCACACATTCTGATGATGCCTCAAATATTTTTACTTTATACTAACAGAATCACATGTTTTATATACATGTTTCCAAAATGCATTTAAATTTTCTTCTTTCATTTTTATAAATAGACGTGAGAAAACATACAATACAAAAAATCCAATCACCGTTCCAGTAAAATTAAAAATAACATCATTAATATCAATTATCCTATGCGAAAAGCCTTTTGTCAAAAATGTTTCTAAATACTGTATTGTTTCTATTCCCAGACCAAAACATAATCCTAATAATAGTATTTTCTTAATGTTGTTTATCTTTGTTATAAATGGAATTCCAATTCCTAATGGAATAGTCATAATAAGATTCAATATGTCAGTTCTATTAATACCATTATGAAATGGAATAATGTTTATACTTTCTTTAATATTTGCAGGCAGACCAATCATAACAATCGGAAATAATGTCAGCTTAGCAATACACATAAAATAACAAAACATAATTGTACTGAATACGTAATATATTTTCTCTTTTTTGTATTTCTTATGAATAAATATACAAATTAATATGTAAATTACTATTCCGATAATAATTGTCAATCCATCAAAGTCAATTAACATATTCATCCTCTTTTCATTAACACTTGCATAACCTTTTTGACAGTTATGCAAACTGGAGTTTTGTTAACAGCTCAATAAAGTATCATCTATAAATTCAAAATAAGGCTTTTTATTAACCTTGTCTGAATTATCTTTATACCATACAAATGCTTCACGCAGTCCTTCAAGTAAAGATTTCTCATCTGCCATGAGTTCATGCTGTTTAGATACATCAAGATAATATTCATAGTCATAAAAACAAAAGTATTTTCTTTGTTCTATATCATCATAAACATTCTTAAACCTGACTTCTTTTCCGGCTACCTGATAACACATTTCAACCCACTTGCGAATAGATATCCCCTCCGAATTACCAACATTATAAATATGTTGTTGAGGTCTTTTATCCAAGAGTACATCAATGAATCTGCATAAATCTTCTACATGAAAGAACTGTAATTTCATCTCACCATCCTTAGGCAAGTAAAAACATTTATCTTGAAGTGCGCAGTCAAACACGAAAGCCTCCCTATATACATTATTCATCTGTCCATACAAATAAGGTGGACGAAGTATATATGCATTTGGACTTCGACGAAGCAAAGCTTTTTCTGCATCAATTTTATCAGTTCCATATTTTCCCCAATACTTATTTTCGCCCAAGACAGTACTTTCATTAAATGGCTGTGTTGCATACTCTGGATATACAGCGCTGGAGCTAACTAAAATATAGTCTTTGTAATTGCCCAAAGCATCCAATAACTTATTTATATCGTCTGAATTATATGCCGTATCAATTACAACATCAAAACAAAAAGAACGCAGTACTTCTCCAAGATTATGTCTGTCAGCCTGAATTAACTTTACACCTTTTGATTGCTCGCGACTATTTCTATTGAGAACATATACTTCATATCCTTTGGCTACATAGTATTCTGCAATATATCTACTAACAAAAATAGTACCGCCTGTAACAAGAACCTTTTTCATAATAACCTCCATCAACTTCAAGTTGATCTAATTCTCTTTTTTATTATATCATTTCATTGTTCCTTTTTCTATACAATTTTCAAAAGGGCAGTCCGAAGACCGCCCTATCAATTACACATACACTATATCTCTCAACACCACTTCTTCCGCACAGTGCCGGATATTGTTCATCATTCCTACCCACTGCATTTGATTCTCCGACTTCAACTGCTCCGTCACTCCCTGCTTTGCTTTCATCTGTTCCACCAATCGCTCCATCATCTGATAACATTCTTCGTCCGTCTGGTGCAGATATTCATTTAAATTTCCATCCAACAGCAATTCCAGATACAATGCTCTATGGTACTCTTTCAGATACTCTGCTCGCATCCGTCCGTATCTGCCGATTTCATAATGCGTTTCTTCCGGGAGTCGGATGTCTGGATAATACAGACCATCCTCTCCCAAAGTGTAACTGATTCCGTTTTCTCCAATGATGTGCTTTCTCAACACTTCTGTTTCTTTGATTTTATCCGTCATATCCATCTATCTCCTTATCTGCTCATTCTGTTCTGATAGCTTCTCTGCAAACGCTTCTGCTCTGCCTGTAACCGTTCCGCTTCTTTCACATTGTCAATAATATCCTGTATTTTGTCAGCACCGACATACTGTTTCACTCGTTCCAAATCCTCCGCTTTCTCCTGCAAATGCTCCATTGTGCTATTCTGCTCCTTGATTTTATTCTTGTACCATGCAATATCCTCTCCCTGCTGATTTACCTTTGCAGTCAGCTTCTTAACCTGCTCCATCAGACCGACACACTTGATTGTCAGGCTTTTTACAATCTCCTTTAATCTTGCTGCCAGAGGAAATGCCACCTTTTCACGATAGGATTTCGCCGACTGCATCACTCCCGGCTCCGGAAGCTACCATTGTTTTTCCTCGTCATAGGCTCTCACATTACGCTCCAGAGCGACCTTAGAACCTGCCATAGCTTCCAGTTCTTTTTGAAGCTTCTGCTGTTGCTTTTCTAATTCCCGGTTGCCTGACAGCCGCCTTTCCTTTTCCTGCTCCAAATCCTCATTCTCGGTAATCAGCAGATTATTTTTTGCAGATAAGCTATTATAGCTCTGCTTGGTGGCTATATATGCTTCTTCCAGTTCTGCATTATCTGCCCTAATTTTCTCGTTCCGTCTTTGAAACTGATTGCCCATCTCTGCCAGTTCTTCCGCACGAGCAAGCTGACTGTCTACCATTTTACTTGCTGTTTGCAAAGCCTGTTCTGATTGTGCAAGCCGACTGTCAAGCTCCTCAACCTCTTTTGCTCTCTCCTGCTTCTCATAATCCAACACCGAAAGATGTTTATTGTGCGTACCCTTCTGCAGCCATTCGACACCATACCGCTCCATGACTGCCGCAAGTTCCTTTTTCTCCGATTCTATCCACTGATTCCATTCCGTTGCTCCTCTGGTGCCTCCCTCAAATCCCTGCTCTGCTAATGCTCCCTTTAATGAAACTCTGGTATCAAGTCCTCGCTTGCTCCCGGTAATAACAGGGATAAAATCAATGTGAATATGCGGTGTTTCCTCATCCATGTGCAGATGTGCCGAGAATACATGAAGATTCGGATTCCTGCTTTGAAAGTCTGTCATAAAATCAATAAGTATCTGCTTTGCCAGCTGCCCCTCCTCACTCCGTGCATTCATGTCATCTCTGTTACCTATCTGGAAAATCACTTCGTAAAACAGTTTCTCCTGCTTCCCCTGCCGGATTTTCTCATAATAGTTTTCAATCTTCCGGTCACTGCGTTTCTGCTTCGCATTGTACCGTTCCAGAGCTTCGTCAAACAATTCATGATACACTGCCTTTATATCCTTGTGGCAAAATTCCACATTGTCCCGGCTCCTTTCTTTATCTACATTCTTTGCTGAAAATGCTCTTGTATTGTGATTCACAGAGCCTTTCCCCATCATTCCGCTAATCGTTCTCTCCAATAAAAACCACCTCGCATCTTTTTTTATCTGTATCTTTTAGTGCCGATAGGCACAGGCTTTGTTACTTTCGTCGAAAGTAACGCAAAAGCACTTTTGACAGCTGCCGCCATCAAAAATGCAACCCGATAAATCGGTTTTTGCGTCCTGCCGGAAGCTTTTCTGCCTGCGGCAGTTGTGCCCGTTCCGGTCACATTGGCATCGCTACCACCGTACCATTTTTCCTTAACCGTATCATACGGGTGCGTGCCACGCTCCCGTTTTATTCGTCTAAGGAAATTACCATCGGAAACTGTCCGGCACACCACGCTTGTCCAGATATTCCCTACGTGCCTTTTCCTTTTCTTCCTCTGTCGGTGCAGTTTTATACTGCGTATACAGCTCTCTCATTACCAGGGCATCCATCTTTTTCTCCAATGCCTTAACTATCTCCGGCTCCGTTTCTTCCTGCCCTATGAGAAAATATCTCACAAGTAAAAAGAACAGTTCCTGAGAAATCTGCACATTCTTCATTTCAATCCACCAATCCTTTCTGCAAGACCGCAACAACGCAATGTCTATATCTTTTGCAACCTTGCAATGTTCAAGACCGCATTTCCATATACTCTGCATTGTTGCGTTCTTCCCTTATTCCGGCTTTACTTTATCCAGTTCCCAGTACCATGCGTTGTTGATTTTTCTTGCCCGGATACCCAGCTCTTTCTTTGCGTTTTCCAGTGTTCGTTTAGAAATTCCCAGTTCATCTGCCCGGTCAAATATTTCGTTGCTCAAAACCGCACTCTGTGTTTCCGCAAGCTCCCTTAACATCTGCTTTGCCTGCTCCATTTTATTTGCCTTTGGTGCAATGCCGCCAAGCACCTCATCCACCGTAATCTCATAATCTCCAATCCACTGAAAGCCTTCCTCTGATAAGGCAAATGCTTTTGGATGTCCAAATGCTGCAAGGTTATTTTTTATCTGGACAACTGCTCTGGTATTCGGTTCTCCCTCTACCCTGCCGACCAGAAGAACACTTCTTGCCACTGCAAAGAAATCTATGGAACCCATGCCCCGGTATGCCGCTTTATTGCCGGAAGCCTTATTCATATGACCGATAAGGATAATTGCACACTTTGTTTTCTCTGCCAATGCTCCTAATTTCTTTGTCATATCCCTTGCTTCGTTTGCTCGGTTCATATCCATGCCACCGCCCAGATAGGCTTGTATCGGGTCTAAAATCAAGAGCCTTGCACCAGTCCTTACAATCGCTTCTTCCAAGCGTTCATCTACCATAGACAGTGACTTGTCACTCTCATCAATAACAATAATTCTCTCACAGTCTGCCCCTGCAAGTTCCAGTCTCGGTTTTACCGTATCTGCAAGACCATCTTCCGCAGTCTGGTATATTACATTGACCGGCTCTGTGACCTTCATATTTTCATCCAGTGCTTCGCCCTTTGACAGCTTTGCTGCCAGATTCAACACCATTGTTGTCTTTCCATCCCCCGGATCACCTTGGATAATTGTCAGCTTTCCATAAGGAATGAACGGATACCACAGCCACTCAATCTCCTGCGACTGTATCTCCGACATTCTAATCATCTTTAACTCAATCTTCTGTTCTGTCATTTTCTCCTCCAATTTTAATTTTATAATTGCTACCGGAGAAAACCTCTGCTATACTTAGCTTGTATATACATAGGATAACAGAGGTTTATCCGGTTATCTTTAGTCCTGACAGTTGCCGCTGTTGGGACTTTTTTCTTGTTCATTATCCAGCAAATCTGCAATTCTCCGTTGCTGATCCGGATATAAGTGACCATAAGTATTTAGGGTAATTCTTATATCCTTATGCCCTAATCTTTCCTTTATCAGAATCGGCTCAATCCCTTTGTTGATGAGATATGCTACATGCGAATGCCTTAAATCATGCACCCTGATTTTCTTTACTCCGGCTTTTTCCATATTGTGCTTCATCTTATGCTGTACCGCTTCCTGCACGATAGGGAAAAGTCTTTCATTCTCCGGCATACCATAATGCCCTTCAATAAATTGCTTTATTTCCTGCTTCAAAAATTCCGGTATTTCTATTGTTCGCACAGATTGTTTTGTCTTTGGTTCTGTAATCACATCCTTTCGTTCTGTCCTATAGTACGTTTTTGTGATGCTGATTTGATTTCTTTCAAAGTTTATATCTGCCGGAGTTAATGCAAGTAGTTCTCCAATTCTGCATCCAGTCCAGAAAAGAATTTCAAAGATGAGATAATATCTTGTTCCCGGTTCTATAGTCTGAATAAACTGCTGATACTCCTCTGTTGTCCAGAAATCCAAGCTTCTGCTGTCCGAGTTTCCCATCCGCTTTACCTTCTTGCATGGATTCGTATGCAAATCGTAAATCCTTGAAGCATGAGTAAACAAGCTGGTTAGCTGATTTTGTATCATTCGCAGATATGATTCCGAAAAGCCTTTTGTCTGCATTTCATTCTGCCACTGAATAATCTGCGAAGCTGATATTTCACTCATCATTTGATTTCCAAAATACGGAATAATATGCTGTTCCATCATATAACGCTTGTTTTTCATGGTACGTTCTTTGAGTTCATTCTGTTTGTCATCAAAATATACCTCCATAAATTCACTCAATTTCATATCCATACTTCGACTGCTATTGAGTTTTTTCTGTCGCTCATATTCCAGAGCTTCCTTTTTTGTGGAAAATCCTCTCTTTCTCCGTTTTTTCTTTTCGCCCTTTGCATTCGTTTCAAACCACTGGGCAGTCCATTTCTTCGTGTCTTTTTCTTTGTAAGCCATTCCTTTCTTCTCCTCTCTTAGTTCGCAGCCAGCTCGTATCCGAACATCTTTTTTGCCCAATATGCTCTTGGAATCCGTCCTGCCATTGTGATATATCCCTGCTCCGCAAGTTCCTTATTCATTGCCTTAACCAACTTGTAAGCATAAGACTTGGAACAATCCAGTTCCTTAGCCACATCATCCGCACTCATCATATATTGATAGTTCGCCATATATTCATCCTCCCTTCTCATTCTACAATTCCGTTACAATTCTTGTATTTTTGTTGTGTACGGTTTTCGTAACTTCATATTATCACTGTCCGCAAATAATGTCAATACTTCGTAAATAATAATTTACGGTTTTCGTAATTCTGAAATTGTGTAATTTTCACTTTTATGTTTTTCGTAAATGTGATATGATAGTAATTGAATTTATGTTTTTCGTAATTATTTTGTCTATGAAAACAGGAGGTTATTTATGGGCGATGGAAAGAAATTAAAAGAGTACCTTGATGAAAAAGGTACAAATGTACGCAGAATTGCAAAAGAAACCGGCATTAGTGCCACCACGTTATATACGATTATTCAAAAAGATTCCAATATCCGCTTTGACTTTGCTCTCCGACTTGCCAATGCTTTAGATATTGATGTGAATGAGATATGCTCTGCAAGTCCTTTCTCTGGAGCTATTACCGAAGAAGAAATATATCCCACTCTCCCAGATGGATTGAATGGAGCCTTGGATGCAAGCAGAGTCAAAACCTACTTGAAAAACTCTCTCTATCCACTTATGTACTTATTCGGTAAAAATAGTATGCCGGATGTGGATAATCTTTTGACTTCCTTTTATCAGTTGGATGATGAAGCAAGGAAAGAAGTGGTCGAAACGATACAATTCAAACTACAATATCACAGAGACCCCGAACGGGCAGAACAGGTAAAACAGATTAAGGGATGGTAAGAAAAAAGCTCCGTTGAATAGCAAAATTCAACGGAGTTTTTCTTTTTGGCACCGTTTTGGCACCGCTCACACCCATCTTCATTATTATCGCATGTAAAAAGGGTTCCGGAGAAATCTCCGAAACCCTTGAATTTACTGAATAATATTTAATTACTCGATAACTGTAGCAACACGTCCAGATCCTACTGTACGTCCACCCTCACGATACTTTAATATCATTTTACCTCATATTTTTTATGGTTTTCTCTCCAAAATACAGTGAAAAACGACTGATTTGTACTATTTATTTTTATTTGCCTGATTTCTTGGCACCGTTTTGGCACCGGAAGCCTCAGTCAAAAAGCTTCTCTTCTGTTGTTTATACTCTTCTCTATCAGCTTTAATTTATAGCCAAAAAGCAGCCAGTTTTTCATATAAATAATTTCTAATAACTTTTATCGCCTTTCTTCAAAGGAGAAAACGTAATCTTATTTGCCAAAAGAAAAAGAATTATTATTACAATACCAAATCCCACAAAAAGTGAACTTGTATCAACAACAGTAACTTTGTATATAATACTAATCACAAAAGATACCACTGGCGCGCATGCGTATGTAAGTGAAAATCGAATTGCAGAAACACGTCCTATATATTCTTTAGTAACTTCTTTTACAAATTTCACTTGTACATAAGTAATCATTAATCCCAATGCTGCACCAATTATTATCGAACCGATTAGCAACAGTAATTTTTGAGTTATAGGATTTGCAATATATTTTGAAACAAATGCAATAAAAACATAGTATACACCTAAAACAATTCCACAAAATGTAACAAGTGTATTATTTTTTTTCTCCTCTTTCATTTTTGCAAAAGTCAATGATCCCAAAATAGTACCAATAGTTACGCTTACACTTAGTAATGAAACAATTTTGGCATCTCCACTAAACATTTCTCTTGCAATCGGGGCGAGCAGTGCATCAAATGGAACCACTGCTGAATTAATTAGAATACATAAAAAACATAGTTTTAATAGCTTCTTATGGTCAAATACATAACTAAATCCATCTCTAAGCGAAATTAAATATTCTCTGCCAATTATTCGGTTTGTCTTCTTTTCTTCTTGAACAGAAAATTCTATTTTTACTATAAGCAACGCTGATATTAAAAATATCAAAGCATCTATCGCTAAAGAAATACCTATTCCAAATGAACTAATCACTATGCCTGACAAGCCAGTTCCAACTAATACTGCTATTTTGGTACAAGACACATTGACACTTACACCTTTATCATAATGTTCATTAGGAAGTACATGCTGAATAACTGCCACCCCTGCTGGCATATGAAATGCTTCTATTAATGAAATGGATATTGTCATAAAAACCAATATTAATGGTGAAAGCATGTTTTGTGTATATACATATAATATATACAAAACTAACAGAACTCGAGCTATATCTGAAAGTACTAACACTTTCTTTTTATTCATATTCTCGACTAATGGACCTATAAATGGTTGAATAATTACAGAAGTAGCTTGATTAATACCAAAAATAATCGCAGACCACCCTGCACTATTTGTAAGTAAATATACCAACCATGTAAAAAGTATTGTATCTAATGAATCACCACAGCGGTTAATAATATTAGAAGTCAGCAGATAAACATAATTGTGGTTATGATATAACTCATGTTTATTCATATTTGTTACCTCTCTAATCATAATTTAGATTGTTTAATTTCGCAAGCTATCTTATAAAGATCCTGATGTTTTAAAGCCGCTGCTTTTTCTATAACATTATCAATTTCTGATATATCATTAAGTGATTCCAAATATTTTTTCCATTTTTTCATTTCAACATTATATGCACAGTATCTATTTTCACTTTCAAATGAGCCGTTAATGCAATAACGACTATTACTACATCCTCCTAAGCATCGTTCTGTATAACGACATTCTCTGCAAAATCCTTTTAACTTACTACTATCAAAATTTCTATTCCACTTAAAAGAGTCCGGACTTTCCCAAATCGACTTTAAAGATTTTTCACGAATATTTCCCGCTACTAATGTTTTATCTCTAATAGAAGTACAAGCAACAATATCTCCATTATGCAGAATACCAATTACATGCTTTCCTGCTCCACAACCTGTCCAAGACCAATTATCATTAAGAAAATTCTCATTTACTTTTATATCTTTATTGCTATAATAACCTATGCAATCTGCCAAAACAATTAACAACTTACCTCCAATTTTATTATATGCAAAATCAATAATAGAAAGAATATCTTGAGGTTCTATAAGCCATTCTGGGCGTTTTGCAAAATTCCCCATTGGTAATGCAATCTGTAACTGCCAACTATTAACTCCCAAATCACTTAATAATTGATATAGTTCTTCCAATTCACATATATTTTCTTTATTTATTGAAGTTATTACTGATGTCGAAATATTATTTTTTCTTAATTCTTTCAATGCTTTAATACTTTTATTGAATGATCCCGATCTCCGTATAAAATCGTGAGTTTTTTCAAGACCATCAATACTTAAACAGACACTTCTAATTCCTGATGTTATCGCATTATGAATAAAGTTTTCATCAATCAACCAACCATTTGTAATAATACTTGTTATTATGCCATTATCTACTAATCTTTTCGCAATAATATGCCAGTCACTACGTGTCGTAGGTTCCCCTCCAGATAATGTAATAACTTTTAATCCCAAATCTTTTAATTGGTCACACACCTCAAGAGCTTCTGATGTATTCAACTCATCGGGTAGCGCTTCTGCACAACTTGAACCGCAATGTTTACAACGCATATTACAACCCATTGTTATTTCCCATACAGCTGTAGTTAATTTATTCATATATTCTCTCCTATAATCCTTTTTAAATAAAAAAGACCTACTCTATATTTCTTTTTACATAGAGCAAGTCTTTTCTACAAACTACATTCTCACACCTGTTCCGTACATAACTGGTCCAAATAAGTTCTTAGAGGTTTTTAATTCAGAAATCTCTACAAACTCCAAGCTCAATTCTTCAAGATTAAACATTTTTATCCACCTCCCGTTTATTGAATTTATCTTGAGAATACATCTCTTATTTTCAAATGTCAAGTTATTTTCATTATTTTTCCCAAATTTCGAGTTCAAATTCTCGTTTTATTTGTAACATATTTTCCATTTTCTACGCATACATCAGATCTCTTAACCACTTATAAATGTCCGTAAAATTGCAAAAGCAACTGGAATCAGTGCTACAACCTTATATTCAATCATTCAAAAAGATTCCAATATTCGATTTGATTTTGCTTTAAGACTTGCAAACGAATTGCAAATTGATGTGAATGAGATATGTTCTGCCAGTCCATTTTCTGACACAATTAAGGAAGAAGAGATTTATCCTACACTTCCAGACGGTTTGAACGGAGCCTTAGACGCAAGTCGTGTAAAGACTTACTTAAAAAATTCTATGTATCCGTTGATGTATCTTTTTGGCAAAAATAGTATGCCTGATGTAGATAATCTACTTACATCATTCTATCAGCTTGATGATGAAGCCAGACAGGAAGTTGTAGAAACAATCCGTCTGAAACTGCAATATCATCGAGATCCGAAACGTGCTGAACAGATCAAGCAGATTAAAGGTTGGTAAAAAATCACTCCTGTGAATGGCAAACATTCGCAGGAGTTTCTTTTTGGGCACCGTTTTGGCACCGTAGGTACTTCATCTTCCTTTACTAATACAAACTGGGATTGAACAAAATCGCTGCGCGATGGCCTGCAAAGGCTGCGACGCAGTTTTTCTTTTCCTA
>OHKH01000397.1_pt1 | contig 19204 bp, 15 predicted proteins | sample 1568831 | NCBI WGS metagenome assembly OHKH01 (sample SAMEA3879581, study PRJEB24766) | human gut metagenome | biome: human-associated habitat; feature: feces | place: USA | collected 1985/1987
GGTTGACAAAGTCCACAGCTTGCAGGCGGAATATGACAAAGTCCTTGAAAAAATCGAAAAGATTGAAAGTAAAGCCGAAGCGAAGCACCAGACCGACCGTTCCGCGCAGCTTGCTTCGTCCGAAGCGGCTATCGCGGACGCAGAAACAAAGCTCGACGGACTCAGAAACAAAGCTGATATTGCAAAAACAAAGCTCCGGGAAGCCTTGAACGCGAAAGCGCCTGCGGGTTTTAAAAAGAGCTTGGCGGGAGCGACTGTCGGTCTTGATAAGTTTGTCAAACGCATAGGCGGTCTCGCAAAGCGAGTCTTTATTTTTACGGTCATAACAAAGGCACTCAGAAAGCTCAAAGAGTTGCTTACCTCTATGACCTCATCGGACAAACAGGTGCAGACCTCTCTCGCCAACATAAAAGGCAATCTATTGACGGCGTTTCAGCCTATATATGAGTTTGCATTGCCCGCGATTAAAGCGTTGTTACACGCGCTCGAACAGGCATCCGCTTTTCTTGCGTCGTTCACTGCCGCGCTTTTCGGCAAATCTGTATCGCAGATGCAGAAAAACGCAAAGGCACTTAACAAGCAAGCAACGGCGACAAGCAAGGTCGGCAAGGCGGCGGAAAAAGCCTCTCGAAGCCTTGCGAGTTTCGACGAGCTGAATCAGCTCAGTGATAACAGCTCAAGCAGTTCAGGCGCCACAGATGCGTCGTCTGCGCCCTCGTTCGACAGCAATATCGCCGATATGGAAACCAATGTGAAAAAAATAACAGCATATGCGACGATTTTAGCCGGAATAGCACTTGTAATGGTTGGCATAGCCACCGCAAACATATCAGCTGCACTTTTTGGAGTTGGATTGATTATAACTGGCATAGCTTTCGGCAAAGGCTCGGGAGCTTTTTCCGGAATTCCGCAGTGGGTGCATCAGATAATCACATGGGGGTCTATGATTTTAGGCGTTGTCTTAATAGTCTTAGGCTGTTACCTCGGGTTTAATCCAAAACTTATTTTGGCTGGACTGGCTATGCTCGGCACAGGATTGGCTTATGGAAGTGCATCTGGCGCTTTTGATGTGGCTTTCGCGAAAATCTCCGAGTTCAAAGACAACGTTATAAATAAGATAAAAGAGTTTGGCGTAAATGTGAAAGATTGGTGGAATTCTAACCTCGCAAAATTCTTTACAAGAGAGTACTGGCAGGAGAAATTCAATAATATCCGAGGAAGGTGCGCTGACTTCAAAAACGCTGTGTTCAACGGCGCACAGAATTTAGTATCGCGCATAGCGAGTAGTGCATCAAATCTTTGGAATAAAATAACCTCTGGTGCGTCGAGAATGTGGGACACGGTTAAAAACGCAGGGCGCGACAGGCTCAACGGCATAATTTCGCTCGTCGAGCGTTGCATAAATACCGTTGTCAATAAAGCAAATAGAATCTCGTGGAATATTCCCGATTGGGTGCCCGGAATAGGCGGCAAGAAGTTCGGTTTCAATCTGCCTACCGTCAGCATACCTCGCCTTGCAACAGGTACAGTTGTCCCGAGAAACTACGGCGAATACACTGCCATACTCGGCGATAACAAGCGCGAGCCCGAAGTTGTTTCGCCTTTGTCGACGATGAAACAGGCGGTTCGCGAGGTCATGAACGAACTCAGCGGAGATAACTCACGCCCGATATCAATTTCAATTTATACCACGCTCGACGGAAAGGTCGTCGGGCAATCGGTAATTGAATACCATAACGGCGTTGTCAGAAGGACTGGCAAAACGCCGCTCGCGGGGGTGAGCGTATGAGTATAGCCGTAATGAAAATCAAAAAAACGGGTACATCGACATGGAAAACACTTCCCACGCCGATGGGCTTGAAACCCGGAATAAATATCATCGACAGCAGCAAAAGCGGGCGTGACAACAACACGGGAACAATGTTCCGCGATATCGTGACGGGAAAGAACAAATACACCGCCACGATGCCGAGCGGATTGAACAACACGCAGTATGCAGAAATCGCGGACATTATCCTTGCCGACAGTTTCGACTGTTGGTTGCCGAACCCGAAAACGGGCACATTCGGCACAAAGACATTCTACTGCTCGACGCTCGAAGCAGATATAGAGCGGATATACAGCGAGACTCTTTGGACTTATAAAGAGGTCAGCTTCAATTTGACCGAGATGTAAGGGGGCACGGGCAGTGTATAAGATAATCAACGCGACAAAACGCGCAGCGGTAAGAACTGCTTATGCCAAGCGGACTCGTCACATAATCAACCGGATAACATTCGGACATTATGTGACGACTCTCGGGATTCGCTCTTTTGTCTCGGATAAGGTCGTCGTAACGGACGGCTTACTGAGCTTGAGCGTGACACAGGTTCTCAACGGAGACGAGGATGCAACGGTCGGAAGTGTGGGTTCAAGCTCCTATTCCGCAACTTTTAATAATCCGTCACCCACCTATAACTACCGCGACAAGATAGCATTTATCGAAAGCGGTGTGCTTCTGGCGGACGGAACATATTATTATACGCCTTGCGGATATTTTGCGACGGAGAAGCCGGAGACGGACGACGACGGAAAGACCTTGACCGTCACCGGCTATGATGAGATAGACAAAATGGGTGGCAAGTGGACGCCGTCTATCTCCGTGACGGACACCACGACACTGAAAGATGTCGTCGAGAATATCGCGAGTATGCACGGCTTGAGCGTGACATATGTCGATACGGCGGCACAGACTGCCTTGAAAAATCATGTTATCGGCGTTGCAACAGCCGCAGAACTGACAGAGCAGAGCGAGCGAGATGTGCTCGGCTACTGCGTCGGATGCGCGGGAATGTCTGCGCGAGTAAACACGGTCGGAAAGCTTTATATCTCGTGGTTTTTTAGTCCGGGCAGTACCTATAACTACACCGTGACGGCAGATGTCCAGTGGGAAAACGGCTTTAAAAAGTCCGCAGAGAGCGCGGTCAAAATAGAAGCGGTCACAGCGGGCGAGGACGAAGATGTCTATACGAAAGGCACAGGAGTTCCACTGTCTTTTGTAAATCCGCTTGTTACCCATGCCGAGATAGACGCGATATATGCACGGTATAACGGGCGTACATGGTATCCGTCAACTTGCACATGGCGCGGAGACCCGTGTGTAGAGGTCGGAGATATTATCACCGTCAAAGACAAAAACAACAAGTCATATACCGTCTATGTAGCGCAGCAGGAGTTAGACCTCTCCGGCGGCTTGCAGTCCACAATCACATCTCCCAATCTCGACACAACGGAGATGTCTTTCGACTCTGTCAGCGCGTCCGTAAAGCTTGAACTCAGCAAGGTTAAAAACTCGATGGAAGCGGCAATAAAAGCCGCCACAGACGCTATAAACGGGGCAAACGGCGGATATTACCGCATTCTCGACCTCGACAAGGACGGAAACCCGGACGGATGGGAATGTTTCGCGACAGACGGCTTGCAAGGCGTTAAATGCACCTACGGCGGTATAGGCTGCACCACAAACGGCGGCAAGACCTACACCAACGCCATGACCGGAGCGGGCATAAACGCAACGGCTATAACGACGGGTATCATCACAGGCGGCACAAACGGATTTTCCTTTAACCTCGAATCCGGACACATCGAAGCCTCTGATATCAACATCACTGGCGGCGACATAAACCTTGACGGCGGTACTCTGTCAATCTTAAACAACGACGGCTATAAAGCCGATTTGTCCGGCGGCGTGCTTGACCTATATCAAGGCGCAGGCACGGAAACAGGAACAGGGGAAAAATATCTGACCTTTGGCAGCTCGATGTTGTTTAAAACTGCACTCGGCGGCGACTGGTATGCGACTATAGCCGCGCCTGAGTTTACGCTCGGCGAGCAGTCCTCGAAAGGCTTTAGATTTGGCACGTCAACCGTCAACGCGTCTGCGGCGAAGCCTGCCGTCGGCGGTTTGGCGTACAACTGGGACACTGATTTCGCGATTATCGAAAAAAACAGAACGAGAATCAGACAATGTGTCGAGACAAATGAGGCAAAAAATGACCAGTTTGAAAGCCTGATACACCACAGACCCGTCGGCGGGACGAATTTTAAACTCGGTGTGGGTATCGCGAAAATGAACGCCGAAAAGACACCGGGAGCGGGCTTGGAAATAAGAGGCGAGACGTCCGGCTATCTCTGGGCGGGACTCTATGCGTGGACGGAGCTTGATAATGTTATGCGCTTAACCTTCCAAACGCGAAATCAGGACGGCACGACCTACAGCAGGACACTCACGGCAAACGGCGATAATCTTTGGTTTAATGGCAGACGGTTGAAATTTGCAGACGAATAGGCGGTGAAAAAATGACAAAAACCGAAATCGAACAGAAAATCGCAGAAGTCAAAGCGCAGGGCGACGCCTTGCAGAAGCACAACGCGCAGCTGATACAGCAAATAGAGGTCAATAAAGTCGAGCTTGCGAAAATCTGCGGCAAAATAGAGCTGTTGTCCGACATGCTTTCAGAGCTCGAAAAAACGCCCACAGAGGGCGAGAACGGGGAGGCGGAAAAGAATGCAGACGAGAACGATAACGGTTGATTATGCCCGCCCTCGCGGGTATGATGTCGGCTATCGAGCGGAGAACAACTTCACGGAGTTGTTGCTGCCCGTTCCCGCCGAGCTCGAAAATGCCGACAGCTATCGTGTCTACTTTGAGTCCACAGTCGGCGAGTATCTGCAAACTGAGCCGCTGACTCCTGCGGACGGCTATGTTACCGTCAAAATTACAAGCGATGTTGTGCCAGAGCCGGGCAACATGGCAGCGCAGCTCGTCGCTTTTGCGGACGGCGAGAGAGTCGGCTATGCACCGATGATAACAGGCTCTGCCAAAGTGTCTATCCCGGACGGCACGGAGCGGCTTTCACACAGCCTTGCCGCCGAGATAGCCCTTAACACCGCCGCCCGGCATTCGCACGAAAACAAGGCTGTCTTGGATAAGTTCGCCGAAACCGACGGCAAGCCGACCTATGACGGCGAGGCTTTAAGCGGTGGCGGCGGAGCGGGCGACTTTGCCATCAAAATGACGGTTGCAAGCGATGACGACGGCAATTATACGGTCACATCTTGCGACGCAACAGTCGAGCAGATAGACGCAGCAGTTGCCGCCGAAAAAAGGGTCATCTTAATAGCTTCTGCTGACGGTGTCATCTTCGAGCTGCCAATGCTTCAAGGCATTAAAGGCAATGCCTATTATTTTGGCACCTTCTTAATGGGTCAGGTCATAATTACTTTCGCGCAGAAAGTCGGCGAAAACGAAAGCAAATGGCAATTTTCAATGACCTCAATCGAAGCGGGAGCTGTCAACTACTCAAACGCCGCACTGCCGAACATATCAACGGTCGAAGACGCTCTCAACGAGCTCGTCCCTAAATCCCACACCCACGCCACAGGCTCAAACATAACCCTCGCCGACAACACCGAGTACCGCCTCACCGATGTCACGACCTTAACACTGACATATCCTACAGGCAACTTCGAGTGCTGGATGCGACTGAATTTCGCTACGAGCGGCAATATCACCGTCACTCTGCCCGCCGACACAAAATATATCGGCATAGCTCCCGATTTCAAAAACGGTGAGACGTGGGAGCTGAGCTTCAAAGACAAAATTTTGGCGGCGCAGAAAGTCGGTGAGGGCACATGAATAGGCGCAGATTTATAGGGCAAGAGGCGAAAGCGCAGAGCGGACTGCCGGAAGGCTATACCGCAGTCGATTATTTGCAGTCCTCGGGCAGCCAGTATATCGACACCGGGCGCAAGCTGACGCAGGATTCTGATATCACCATAGATTTCAGGATAGTCGGTGAAATAAACAGGGACGCGGGCATATTCGGGTCGCGCCAGAGTGCGTTGAAAAATAATCTTACGCTGTTTCAAAACAAAAATCCGATTGTTTTCTCCGGCGATTTTTCCGAGTATCAAAAGCACCGTTTTACGGCGGCTTCATCATTGGAACGAACAAAAATACGAATGAACAAAGCCGGCGTGTGGGTCAATGATATTTTAAAAAAATCTTGGAGCGATGTCGCCGACTTCGAGACGCCGACAAACGGACTGATATTTGACGTCGGCAACAACAACTGGTCGGGCAATAAGGCTGTTATGCGGTTATATAGCTACACCGACGGCGATGCACAGCGGCTTGTCCCGTGTCTCGATGCAAACGGTGTGCCGTGCCTTTATGATCTTATAGGCAAAACGGCGCTCTATAATCAGGGCGCGGGCAGCTTCACATGGGGGTGAAAATATGATATACGGAAAACTGGTCGGCGGTGCTCTGCACGGTGCGCCGAGACCGATAAGAACAGAAGATGGCGATGTTTTTACTACTGACCCCAATTTGCTTTTGCAGTACGGCTACAAGCCGATAATCACGGCGGAATATCCGTCCGACGGCGGGTATTACACCGAGTCGTGGACGGAGACTGAATCCCAGATAAAGCAAATCTGGACGGCCGCCGAGCCGCCCGAGGACATATCGGCGGACGAGGCGCTGGATATCATCACAGGGGGTGCGGATATATGACGAGGACGCAGGCAAAACGCTTCCGCGAGATGATAACGAGAGCCGCCGCGAAGCTGACAAACGCCGAAGCTCTGACAAGTATCAGCCTATTTGAACCGTGGAGCGGCGAAAAAGATTATTCTATCGGCGACAGGGTGCGCGACGGCGGTAAGCTCTATCGCTGCTACAACGCGATATCCGCCAATCCCACATGGCGTCCGAGCGTAACCCCAGCGTACTGGGAACGTGTGACGGTAGGCGAAGACGGCACGATAGATAACCCGATAACCGCCGCTGCCGGTATGCGGTATTTCAAGGACAAGTATTATCTCGACGGCGGCAAAATTTACAGATGCACAAGAGACGACAGCGGCGGCGAGGGCACGGTCATGCACTATCTGCCGTCGCAGCTTGTGGGCATTTACTTCGAGGAGGTGCGGGAGTGAGAATTTGTATATCCGTGGGCCACGGAAAATCGGCGGGCGGCGGCTATGACAGCGGCGCGGTCGGCGGAGGCTTTCACGAGTTTCGCATAGCGCGAAAAATCGGTTTTTATATCGCCGAGGCACTCAAAAAATACGGCTGTGATACGGTACTCATAAACTACGATGCCGATATGTATCTGACGGACAGGATAGCTTATGTCAACCGCGAGAACTTCGATCTGGCAGCCGAGATTCATCTGAACGCGGGCGGCGGAACGGGGAGCGAGGTCTATTATAAACACGCCGATGAGGGCGGCAAAAAGCTCGCCGCGAAGATAAGCGCGGGCATTGCGAAGACATTTTCACTGCGCGATAGGGGAGCTAAAACAAAGCTCAATTCCGCGGGCGGCGATTATTTCGGCTTCGTCCGCTCGGTGGGGTGCCGCAGTCTGCTTATTGAGACCGTGTTCATAGATAGCTCTTCGGACAGAAAGAATGTCGAAACGGAAGCGGGACAGAAAAAGTGCGGCGAGTCGATTGCCGCATCGATAGCCGAATTTTACGGGCTTTGCGTAAAAAACAAACCGCAAAAAGTCGCGCAGTATGCCGATATCAGAGCGGGCGACCGCGTGAAAATTATAGGCAAAAACTATGCCACGGGTCAGCGCGTTCCGTCGTGGGTGAAGCTCAGAACGCATACCGTCGCAAAAGTCGAGCCGAGCCGCGCACTGCTCAAAGAGATAAACTCGTGGGTCAGGCTCTCTGACTTGAGACTCGCGGCGAGACCGTCCGTCTCGGTCGGGAGCGTTGTTTTTATAAAGCCCGGTGCGGTCTACGGCGGCTGCACCTCGGCGCGCGGAAAGCGCGTGCCCGATTCTCAGCTCTCGCCGAAAAAACATACCGTCACGAAAGTTCAGCAGAACCACGGCACGCTCGAAGCCCTGCTCGGCGATATTTCGAGCTGGGTCGCGGTCGGCAGTCTCGAGGAGGTGTGATATGAACGCAGAAATAACTGTGGCACTGCTCTCGGCGGCGGGTACGCTCATCGGCTCGCTCGGCGGCATACTCGCGTCGAACAGGCTGACGAATTATCGCATCGCGCAGCTCGAAAAGCGGGTCGACAAGCACAATAATCTCGTCGAGCGCATGGCGGCGGCAGAGGATTCGATAAAATCCGCGCACAGGCGCATAGACGATATCACGCGCAGAAAATAAGGGGGATTTTTCATGAAGAAGCTTTTTGAAAATATAACAAAAATATCGGTCGGCACGTGGGTCAGGGGTATTTTGTCTCTTGTATCGATTGTCAATATGGCGCTGACCGCATTCGGGAAAACACCGGTCAGCGTCGAATACAGCGAACTCTATACAATAGTAAGCCTGATATTCACATTCATTGTCGGCGCTGCGAGCTATTGGAAGAACAACAGCTTCACTTCGGCCGCTATAGAAGCGGACAAATTCATGCACGAACAGCGCATAGCGGAGGGCGAAGATGATAACGGCACTTCTCTATAATATAATGAATATCTTCGGGCTTTATCTCGCGGCGGTTTTAGCTGCGATATGCCGCATCTTAGAACTTCGCTGAAATAACACGAGCCGCCGCGGGGAAAACATCTCCGCGGCGGCTTTTTTGTTTCTTTTCTCTTCAAAAATGCTTGCAGATGCAATACTCTTGCGGTATACTGTTACATATTATATAAGTCAAATGTCCGCACAGCGGAAAAATATATTTTGGAGAGAAGAATATGCTGGATTTAAAACAGACCGACAGAATGCTCAGAAAGCTTGAGCGCTTTGTCGATATCATCGAGCCGATGATTTTTGAAAAAGTCGGCGAGCCGGGCCCCGTGAGCGCGTTCGCAACCCTCGAGCGTTTCCACTGCATCCCGGAGGACAGCCTTTTTGACCCCATCGAAAAGGGCTACAAATGGGGCGAGGAGTTCGGATATTGCTGGTTCAAGACCGATTTTGTCGTCCCCGACGGACTCGGCGGAAAAGATATTTTCATCCGCCCGCATATCTCAGGCTATGAGGGAACCCTCTGGGTTGACGGAGTGCCCTACGGCAACTTCAGCACGAAGATAGTTTTCACCGGCCACGGCAACCACTACTGCGACCTGCTCAAAAAGGACGCAAAGGCAGGCGAGAAGATAGCCATCGACCTCGAATATTACGCGGGCCATTCTTATAAGGGCTGCCACCCGACCGAGAACAACCCTCTGCTCACTTATGACTTCTCATACGAGGGCATTGATATCTGCGTCAAGAACTATGCTGTCCAGGAGTTCTATTTCGATCTGCGCACCCTCGTTCAGCTCGTCAAGAACCTGCCGGAGAGCTCTTTCAGACGCGCTTCCGTTATAAACGAGCTTGAAAAAGTGTTCAAAGAGATATATCAGTCACCCGACGATGTTGACCGTGACGAGTTCATGGCGGCTCTCGAGAGAGCGAAGCCCTATCTTAAAAAAGCACTCTCCGTCAAAAACGGCGACGATGCACCGAAGGCTGCGCTCATCGGACATTCGCATATGGACACCGCGTGGCTCTGGCATGTCGGCGAGACAGTCAAGAAGTGCGCGCGCACCTATGCAAACCAGCTCGCGCTCATGGACGAGTATCCGGAATATAAATTTATCCAGAGCTCCTCGTGCCACAGCGACTTCCTGCGCCGCAAATATCCCGACCTCTTCGCGCGCATTCAGCAGAAGGTCAAAGAGGGCAGATACGAGCCCAACGGCGGCGTGTGGGTCGAGTGCGACTGCAACATAACCTCCGGCGAGTCGATGGTCAGACAGTTCCTCTGGGGTCAGAGATTCACGAGAAAATATTTCGACTTCACCTCGAACTGCTTCTGGCTGCCCGATACTTTCGGCTACAGCGCGGCTATCCCGCAGATAATGAAAGGCTGCTGCGTCGATTATTTCCTGACAACTAAAATTGACTGGAACGACACCAACACATTCCCGCTTGATACTTTCTATTGGGAGGGTATCGACGGCACAAAGGTGTTCACCCATTTCAACCGCACCCACATCTGGCCCGATGCCGAGGATCTCATGACCTATGTCGCGGGTACTCCCTCGAACGACCATTCGTGCATCAAAGATAAGCGCGTCACCGACACCCGCGTTATCTCCTACGGCTACGGAGACGGCGGCGGCGGACCGCAGTTCGAGATGATCGAGGCGGCAAAACGCTGCGCCGATCTCAATGGCTGCCCGAAGTCCGAGCACAAGCTCGTCGGCGAGGCAATGAAAGAGATTGAGAGAGACGCGGTCGAGCCCGATACATACGCAGGCGAGCTCTATCTTGAGCTGCACCGCGGCACGCTCACAAACCAGCATGTCATAAAGCGCAACAACCGCAAGGCTGAGTTCGCGCTCAGAGATCTTGAAATATTCACGGTAACCGACGCGGTGAAGAACAATAAGACGGCGGACAGCGCGGATATCGCTCCGCTCTATGAGAAGCTGCTCGTCAACCAGTTCCACGATATCCTCCCCGGCACCTGCATCCCGCGCGCCCATGAGGAGTCCCGCGCCATGACCACCGCGCTCATAACCCGCGCCCGCGATCTTGTCAAGGAACTCGCTCAGAGCGACAAGGAGGACTGCGTGACCGTCACGAACACCCTTTCTTTTGATCGCTCCGATGTCATTGTTCTCGACTACAGCGGCAAGATAGTTGACGGCGGCTACAGACAGCAGGTCTACACCGATGTCAGAGGCAACAAAAAGCTCATGGTCGGCGGCGTGACCGTCCCGGCGTTTTCGAGCGTTACTCTCAATCTTGTCGACGGCAAGCCCGAAGAAAACAGCGTGTTCAGCCTTGATGATAACAGCCTTGAGACTCCGTTCGCGTCCGTCAAGTTTGCGGATAACGGCACAATTTCTTCCTTTGTCGATAAGCGCGCCGACCGCGAGATCTGCGGCGATGGATATAACCTCAACACTTTCATCATGGCGGAAGATTTCCCGTCCGAGTGGGATAACTGGGATGTTGACGCCGATATCGAGATGAAGTTTGAGGATGTCTCGAAGCTTGTCAGCCGCGAAATAATTTCCGACGGCTCCGTCGCGCTCGTTATCCGCAGCAAGTATGCGATAAGCGGCAAGTCGACCGTTACGCAGGATATGATATTCTTTGCGGACAGCGCCGAGGTGCGCTTCGACACCGTCATGGATTGGCAGGATAACCATCGCTTCCTCAAGACTGCGTTCGATACTTCTGTCAGGCAGGAGTTCGCCCGCTTCGATGTCCAGTTCGGCAATGTCAAGCGCCCGACCACCCGCAACAACAGCATTGAAAAGGCAAAGTTCGAGGTGCTCAACCATAAATATACCGACCTCTCCGAGACCCGCTTCGGCGTTGCCGTTCTCAACGACAGCAAGTACGGCATCAGCGTCAACGGCGGCAAGCTGCGCCTGTCTCTGCACAAGGGCGGTCTGCGCCCCGATTTCAAGGGCGACAGAGGCGTTCACCACTGCGTCTATTCGTTCCTGCCGCATGACAGCGGCTTTGATGCCGAGAATGTTATCCGCCCGGCATATGAGCTCAATGTTCCCGCCGCGGTGACTGCCGGCGAATATTCGGCTCAGAAGCTCATGAGCATCGACGCCGACAATATATTTGTCGAGGCTGTCAAGCCCTGCGAGGATGCTCAGCGTGCATTCATAGTTCGTATGTATGAGGCAGAGGGCACCTTCACCAACGCAAAGGTCACCTTCTTCGATGGTGCAAAGAGCGTGAAGATAACCAATATGCTCGAAGAGGAGCAGGGCGAAGTAGAGAGCATTGCGCCCGCGAAGCTTCAGTTCAGACCCTTCGAGATAAAGACCCTCAAGGTCACTTACTGAGGAGGAATATCATGACGGTTGAAAAGCTGGAACTCAAAAGCAATCCCGGGGCGACGCTCACCGCGTATCTGCTTGATACATCAAGAGAAATGCCGAATATGACCGACCGTCCGGCGGTTTTGGTCATACCCGGCGGCGGATATTATATGTGCTCCGACCGCGAGGCAGAGCCGATAGCCATGGCGTTCGCCGTGCACGGATATAACACTTTCGTCCTGCGCTATACCGTGGGTGAGGGCAAGGATTTCAAAATGCCCCTTGCCGATGCCGAAGAGGCGCTGACTCTCATACGCGAAAGGGCAGAGGAGTGGCATGTTATAAAAGACAAGATAGCCGCCATAGGCTTTTCCGCCGGCGCGCATCTTGCGGCGGCCCTCTCGACTCTCAGCAGCACAAGACCCAATGCGTGTATCCTCGGCTATCCGTGCATCCTCTCCGAGATAAGCAGTATTCTGGCGTTCCCAGTGCCGTCGCTCGAAGAACATGTGGATAGAAATACCCCGCCCACATTTATCTTCGGCAGCGCGTCGGACAAAACCGTCCCGATAATAAACTCCATAAAATATGCCGAGGCGCTCACGAAAAACGAAGTGCCGTTCGAGATGCATATTTTCGCCAAGGGCTGGCACGGCTTCTCGCTGTGCACCCCGAGCGTCTGCGATAAACCAGAGTCAGTTATAGAAAATGCCCGTGCTTCACAGTGGGTGAAGCTCTGCACCGATTGGCTCTCGGATACCTTCGCCCTCGGCGAGATGTAATAAAAATAAAATGAGTCTCCGTATATCGGAGGCTCATTTTTTTGTGCGCTGACATGAACTGTGTTAATTTTGGGCTTGTTTTTTGAAAACGGAACAAAATTGGAGCAAGTTACACGGCTGTTTTCTATAATCGGGCTTTCAATAGCCGCGCTGCAGTGTTTGACGGCCAACGGAGACAGGCGAGGGAACGGCTTGCGTAGCAAGACGCACGAGCACGCACCCGTTCAAGCTCCGGCGCGTTTGCGTGCGAATGTGCCGAGCAACTAACTGAGAGCCGCAAGCTATGTACCGCGGCGTGGCGTTGTCGGGGGTACAGGGGAGCCTGATGGATTCCACGATAAATTCCAATTTTCTCTATACAAGTCCACCACAAAAATACAAAACAGCCGCAACAGTAACCCCGTTGCGGCTGTAAGCTTTTATTGAATTACCGTCAGTCGGTGACGTTCTTCCAGAAGAAGTCGCGCTTGTCCTGAGTGTTGAGCAGGACAACGGGCTTGAGCTGGTTGAGGTTCGCGCCCTCGTTCTTCTTCATCTCGAGATACTGGTGATAAGTGCCCTTTTTGACGAAGTGAAGCTCGGTCTTGCCGAGGGTCTTTTCGTGCCAGGCATCGCTGATGAAGAGGTTCGAATCGCTGAGTTTTTCGTCAAATACCGCCGCGAACTCCTGACGTCTTGCGGGGTCGATTTCGTCCTCGGTCTCAACGAAGAGGACATAGTGGCCGGGAGTAGTCGTCTCGGTGTCGGGATAGACGCTGTGACCTATCGCGACCGTGCCGAAACGGTCGCACATCTGCTCAACCGCCCAGTCAACCATGCTCTGGTCGGTCTTTTCTCCGCCGATGTTAAGCACCTGGTTGAGTCTGTACTTGAACATTACCGTCGGAGACTGCTTGTAGAAGCCGGTGACCTCGACGACGTCGTCAATGCGGTAACGGTAGAGACCGGAGAGATTCGTGATGATTATTTCATATTCCTCGCCGGGCTTTACTTCGCTTATGGTGAACGGGCGGGTGCCCTCGGGAGCGCCGACGGGCAGGAACTCAAAGAATCCGTTGTGAGGAAGAATTACGCAGTCGTTGGAGTTGAGCGCTATCGGAACTGCAACAAGATCCTCGGATGCGCCGTAGCCCATGTTGTGAATCGGGAGATTTCCCGTGTAACGACCCAGCTTCTTCGAGTATACCTCGAGTGAGCCTGCGCCCATGCCGAACATCCAGCAGCAGTTCTTCCAGATTCGGGGGACTATCGGAGTGTCAAAGCCCTTTTCAAATTCGCTGCGAAGCTCGGCGGCGCGGTCTGGCATGGGCTTAATGCGCTTCATGAGCTTTTCTTTTACCTGGGGCGGGCACGCGATGCTCTCGTTTATCGTGCCGTGCTCAATGTCGTCGCAGAGCATCTCCCAGTTGTCTTCGAGATAATGCATCATCGACTCGAGAACGGTTATTATCATTGTGCTCAGGTAGCTCACGTCTCTGTCCATCAGAGCGAAACGCAGCTTGAAATACTGCATATCCGTTCTGCTCGGATCCTCCGGGAACATTATCTCCGGGGGAGAGGTGACAAATGAGCTGACTATGGGCTTTAAGTACATCATCGGGATACCGGAAAGGCAGCTGCAGGTCTTTCCGTTGGGAAGGCGGTGGGGCGTTATCTCGAGCGTCAGCATACCCTTCTGAGGAGGCAGACGCTTGCCGTGCGCGTGGAACCACTTGACGGCGCAGCCGACGGGAGCCGAGAAGCTGAAGCACTGGCAGTTCCACAGCGACCTTGCGGCGAGGGGAACGAGCTTCGGCTTGCCGATGCTGCCGGAGGACTCGGCGTATCTGTGTATGCGGTATCTGGTTATAAGATTTCTTTCGCCGGTTTCAACCATGCGGTCGATATATTTCTCGTAGTCCTTGTAGCGCGAGAGAGGAACCTTTGCCTGATAGTCCGCAACGGAGTGAACGTCCTTGAAATTGTGCGCCTTGCCGTATACGGTGTTCTTGTTGTCGCGCATGAGCTTCTTGACAATGTGTTCCTGAACCTTAACGGCGTTTTTCGCATAGATCCCGAGCTTGACGTGCTCCGCAAGACCCAGGAAGCCGCCGAAGTCGGTCATAAGGCGGCTGAGCGGTTTGATTTTCATATTTTCCTTGCATCTCCATCCCATGGCGGCGGCTGTCTGTTCGCAGCCTGTCCCACCTTAATATGCTGTTATTTTAGTATAAGTATAATTGTATTTTGTTCCTTTTATGAACTTAAGAAAGATTTAACAATAGAGAATGAAAACAGCAGGGGATTCAGAGCCAATCTGTTTTTTTGATATTGAAAAGACCGCACTTATATGTTATCATCTTCTTGATATTCGCAGGGGAGGTGGAAAGGTGAAGAAAAAGAGTAATAATGCAGTTATTCAGTACCTGAAATTCATCGTCGTCGGCAGTATAAACGCGATAGTCAACTATGTTGCGTATGCCGCCGTTGTTTTTGTCGGCTTCGTGCTCAGTGTGCTCTCGTCATATCTGATTAACAGCAGCCTTGTCTTTGAACGCGATGAGGGAGTCAAGGGCTGGCAGGTTTTGCTCAGACTCTATGTTGTGTATGCTTTCTCGGGACTGTTTTTGACAACCTTGCTCACCTGGCTCTTCCTTGACGTATTGAACCTCGAGGAGGGCGTAAGGTCGTTGGGCGAGGCCATAAGGCAGTCGGGCGTCGATATGACCGACAGAAAGCTCGCGGAGTATATCGCCCCGTGCATAGTCGCGGTTATAGTAACGCCGCTTAACTTTGTGACAAACAAGTTCTTTGCATACAAAAAGCTCGGCAAATCCTCGAAAGAAAAAGCAAAAAAAGAAGAAGTGCAAAACGCATCGACCGGACGCGATCATTGAAGCTGATTCGTCCGGCTTTTTGGCTTTTTAATATAAATTATAAACTTTTTCTAAACTAATGCAAATGTTTATTAATTTCGTTATAATAAAAAAGAATGCTCTGCAATCATATAAAATTATGTTTTGAGAGAACTCTGTAAGGGGTACGGAGTTCAAGGCCAGAGAAAATAAAATATGAGGGAAGGAATCACAAAATGAAAAAGAAGTACAAGGACGTATACTATGATGTGCCCGATGTCAAGACGATAAAAGAGCTTGTCATCCACGGCGTCGGCGAGGGAAAGGATCAGCCCCTCTTTATGTATGACAACGTGAACGGCACAAAGGACAATCCGTTCATCACGAAAACATTTAACGACGTTTGGCACGATATCAACTGCCTTGGCACATATATGTTTGCCCACGGCGTCAAGGATTGCAATGTCGCCATTATCGGCGAGAACTCATATGAGTGGATAATCGCGTTTTTTGCGAACCTTCTCGGAAAGATAGTCAGCGTTCCGCTTGACCCCAAGCTTCCTGCAGAGGATCTTGCCGTTCAGCTCAACGAGGGCGAGTGCAAGGCTATCTTCTATTCCGAGTACTATGCTCCGACAGTCGAGAAGATAAAAGAGATAGGTGCTCCCATGGATACATATCTCTATATCCCCGATTTCCAGAAGTACATCGATGAGGGCGAGAAGCTCCTTGCGGACGGCTACACCGAGTATAAGGATGTCGTCGTATCTCCCGATGATCTCGCAACCATCGTTTTCACCTCCGGCACCACCGGCAAGAGCAAGGGCGTTATGCTCACTCACGGCAACCTCGCTTCTGTTGTCACCTCCTCCTGCATGTGCTTCCAGGGCGGAAACTCCGTCGGCTTCCTGCCGCTTAACCACACCTTCTCGTGGGTTGCGACTATCTTCGCCGCGTTTATCATCATCACCTACGGCTATATCTGCGTAGATATAAAGAACCTCGTTAAGGATTTCCAGACCCATCATCCTCAGAACTTCTCCGGCGTTCCGCTGGTTGTCGAGACTATCTATAAGCGCGTCTGGAAGACCGCGAGAAAGACCGGCAGAGAGAAAGTCCTCAAGAAGGGCATCAAGATAAGCCGCTTCCTTCTCAAGTTCGGCATCGACGTCCGCCGCAAGTTGTTCGCTCAGGTTCATGAGCAGCTCGGCGGAAATCTGAAGTATATCATTGTCGGCGGTGCTGCGCTTGACCCCGAGTATGAGCAGGGTCTCTATGACCTCGGTATACAGGTTCTCAACGGTTACGGCATAACTGAGTGCTCGCCCGCAGTTACCACCAACACCATGGAAAATCATAAGTCCGGCAGCGTCGGCAGACCGCTTCCGTGCAACGAGATAAAGATAAACGATCCCGATGAGGACGGCGTCGGCGAGATATATGTCCGCGGCTCCAACGTCATGAGAGGCTATTACAAGGATCCCGAGGCAACCGCCGCGGCATTCGACAACGGCTGGTTCAAGACCGGCGACTACGGCAGAATCGATGAGGACGGCTTCCTCTTCTTCGTCGGCCGCAAGAAGAATCTTATCATTACCAACAACGGTAAGAACGTCTCTCCCGAGGAACTTGAGGACAAGCTTTCTCAGCGCTGCCACGCGATTCATGAGATTCTCGTCAGCCAGGAGGGCAACAAGATCGTCGCAGAGGTTTATCCCTACTACGAGGACTACGGCAAGGAAGCGGATCAGCTCATCAAGGACGCTGTCAACCAGTTCAACCGCGACATGCCCAGATGGAAGAACATCGACAAGCTCGAGTTCCGCTCCGAAGAGTTCCCGAAGACCACGACTCTCAAGATTAGAAGAAACTACAAAGAGCTTGAAAAAGCGGGCAAAATCTGATTCTTTTCATCAGAATAACACAAAACGAGAGCTTCCGACATGTGCCGGAGGCTCTTTTTAAATATTTTTGTTGTCATTTCTAACAAACTTTTGACGCTTGTTTTGTAGGATGTTCCAAAAAATCTGCTTTTACTTCGTCATAATACACAATCAGGAACGCTCTGATTGTGCAATATGCACATAAGATTTTAATGCGGTTAAAAGCAATTATTCAAACTGGTAGGTTTATAAAAGTCTGTTCCTTTAGTGAAATTGCACAAATGAGAGCACACTTGTTTGTGCAAAATTACTTGACAAATAGCGGAAACTGAGTATAATGAAAGCATACCAAATGAAAGGACTGACAGATATGATGATGAAGCAGTACTACAAGATGGAACAGGACCTGTTTGGTGAGATTGAGAAGGAGAAGAAGTTCAGCTTCCACAAGCTCATGATGCTTCTCGCGCTTAGTTCTGTAGCAGGCAAAGCTGCACTGTAACTTAAGCGGCGGCTTCTCAGCCGCAGGAACTAAAACAAGCCCGAAAGGGTTCCAATATATCGGCACCGCACAGTTTTGAGTGCGGCGCTGTTTTTTTATGTCTATAATTTTTTCAATCGATAGATGCGGCACTAAATTCCTATTGTCTTTTTCGTCTCAAAATGATAAACTGGAGCCTGAAGAGAAACTCGTAGGGAGGAAACAGGATGAACAAGCCCGTATTCAGACTCAAATATTCTCTCGCCGGCGCAGTTTATGAGACCGTCGGCTATTCTGGACCGCACTTCTCGGTCATTACCGTTAACGATGAGAGCGGAGTGAAGCTGACTCTAATTCCCTCGCGCCCGATAACGCTCATTTCGGCGTCGCTCGAATTCTGGCATGAGTATGAAAAGAACGAAAAATTCTTTGTCAACGGCTATCAGTCGTGGACAACATCGGGCGAGATGTCCGCAGAGGATATCTATCGCGGAACGACTCCGCTCGCTGGTGTCACAAAATATACGAAAGATATGGCGATAACCTCCGGCGACTATGCGTTCACCCGCTATGAGCCGCGCCCGGGCTTTTTCCATAGCTTTACATATACCTATCTCCGCCGCGGCGATGAGTTTGAGCTCTTCGGCTCGCTTAGCGAGAGAAACGGCTATACCGTTTTTTATTCGGATATGGAGAAGCATATTTTCTCCGTCGAAAAGGATGTCGAGGGGCTGACTATAAGCGAACCGTATGAGATGTTTGATATCGTTCGCGTTGTCGGCGGCTACGACGAGGTGTTTGATAAGTATTTTGCTGCTATGAGTCTACCTGCAAAGAAACACATCGACAGGCTCACGGGCTATACTTCGTGGTATAACTACTTCCAGAAAATAGATGAAAATATAATTCTGCGTGATTTAAAAGGACTTTCAAGGGCGCGCGAGAGCGTCAATATATTCCAGATCGACGACGGTTATGAGCCTTTTGTCGGCGACTGGCTCGACTATAACGGCAAGGACTTCCCCAACGGCATGAAAACAATAGCCGACGCTGTCCACAGGGAGGGCTATCTCGCGGGAATATGGCTTGCGCCGTTCAATGTCCAGCGCGGCAAATCACGAATATTGAAAGAGCATCCCGATTGGCTCATTCGCAATCCCGACGGCAAGCCACAGCTCGGCTGCGTCGCATGGGGCGGCGCGTATACGCTCGATATCTATAACCCCGAGGTGCGCGAGCATCTGAAAAAAGTCTTTGACACTGTATTGAACGACTGGGGCTACGATATGGTGAAGCTCGACTTTCTCTACAGCCAGTGCAGGACTCCGCGCGATAATAAGACCCGCGGAACCATCATGTGCGAGGCGATGGACTTCCTGCGCGAGTGCGTCGGCGATAAGCTCATCCTCGGCTGCGGCGTGCC
>OHKH01000403.1_pt1 | contig 18988 bp, 20 predicted proteins | sample 1568831 | NCBI WGS metagenome assembly OHKH01 (sample SAMEA3879581, study PRJEB24766) | human gut metagenome | biome: human-associated habitat; feature: feces | place: USA | collected 1985/1987
ACGTACAGCCGCACCCAAATAAAATTTGCCGTAATCTGTGCGGAAACCATGTGCTCTAACCTCATTGTACCGCATAGTTTAGGATAAAGAGTTTCCCTATTTTGAAATAGAACGATTAGGAGGAATATCATGAAGATCAAGAAAAAGTGTGTCGCTATGCTTCTCGCAGGCGGTCAGGGAAGCAGATTGTATGCCCTGACACAGAGCGTTGCAAAACCGGCAGTACCTTTCGGTGCTAAGTATCGTATCATTGATTTTCCTCTCTCGAACTGTATCAATTCAGGTATCGACACAGTGGGCGTGCTGACACAGTATCAGCCATTGGTACTCAATGAGTACATTGGAAACGGTCAGCCTTGGGATCTTGACAGAATACACGGAGGCGTTCATGTGCTTCCTCCTTATCAGACAGCTTCAGGCGCTGATTGGTATTCGGGTACTGCAAACGCTATTTATCAGAATATCGCTTTTGTAGACAGATATGACCCTGAGTATGTTGTTGTTCTTTCAGGCGACCATATCTATAAAATGGATTACAACAAGATGCTTGAATATCACAAAGCTAAGAACGCTGACGCTACTATCGCTGTTCTGGACGTTCCAAAGGAAGAGGCGTCACGTTTCGGTATCATGATAACCGACGAGGACGACAACATCATAGACTTCGAGGAGAAGCCAAAGAATCCTCGTTCAACTCTTGCTTCAATGGGTATCTACATATTCACTTGGAAGAAGCTGAAAGCTTATCTTATCGCTAATGAGAATGACAAGGAAGCTTCAAAGGACTTCGGCAAGAACATTATCCCTGACATGAGAGAAGCAGGCGAGAAGCTTGTGGCTTATCGTTTTGACGGCTACTGGAAGGACGTTGGAACTATAGATTCTCTTTGGGAAGCTAATATGGACCTTATCAATCCTAACATTCCTATCGATCTTTATGATACAAGCTGGAAGATATACTCAAGAAACCCTGTTATGCCACCTCAGAGCATAGGCAAGAACGCTCAGGTACAGAACTCTATGGTAACAGAGGGCTGCGTTATCGACGGTTCAGTCGAGTTCTCAATGATCTCTGACGGCGTTACTGTTGAGGAAGGCGCTGAGATACTGGATTCTATCCTTATGCCTGGCGCAGTTGTCAAGAAGGGTGCAAAGGTCGAGTATGCTATCGTTGGCGAGAACACTGTTATCGGTGAGAACGCTCAGATCGGTGCAAGACCTGAAACTATCGAGGACAAGGACTCATGGGGCGTTGCTGTAGTGGGCAATAATCTGACTGTTTCTGACGGCAGTGTTGTTGCACCAAAGGCAATAATTTACGAGAATATCTAAGAAAGGACCGAGTAAACATGGATGTAAATATGGGTAACGTACTGGGTCTTGTTTTCGCTAATATGCACGACACGACTCTTGGCGACATGACAAAGAACAGAACTATGGGTTCTGTAATGTTCGGCGGAAGATACCGCCTTATCGACTTCCCACTGTCTAACATGGTAAACAGCGGCATAAGCGAGGTCGGTGTTATAACAAAATCTAACTATCAGTCACTTCTGGATCACCTCGGCTCTGCAAGAGAGTGGGATCTGGCTAGAAAGAAGGGCGGACTTTACATTCTGCCTCCATTCGGCAACGTTGAAAGCACTCTTTACAGAGGCAGGATCGAGGCTCTTTATGGTGCGATGAGCTTTATCAAGCACTCAAGAGCTAAATATGTTATCCTTTCAGACTGCGACGTTGTTACAAACATTGACTACAAGCCTATCGTTGCGGCTCACATTGAGAGCGGTGCTGACATCACTGCTGTTGCACACACAGGCGTTTACAGCTCTGATGATATAAAGACTTCAACAGTATTCAACGTTGACGCTGACAAGAACGTAACCTCTGTTCTTATCAATCCTGACATCAGCGGAACTTGCACAACGAGCCTTAATGTGTTCGTTATGTCAATGGATTTCCTTATTGAAACTGTTAATGACGCAATGGCAAGAGGAAATGTAAGCTTTGAGAGAAATATTCTTCAGGAGAAGTGCAGAGAGCTTAAGATAAAGATCTACGAGTATGATAACTATTTCAGCAAGCTCAACAGCCCTGAAAGCTACTTTAAGTCAAGCATGGCTCTGCTTGAACCTGAGAATGCACGCAAGCTGTTCGTTCCAAAGCGTTCTATCTACACAAAGGTAAGCGACAATGCTCCTGTTAAGTACGATCTGGACAGCAAGGTATCAAACTCTCTTATTGCTGACGGCTGTATCATAGAGGGCGAGGTAGAGAACTCTGTACTGTTCAGAGGCGTTAAGGTAGGCAAGGGTGCAAAGGTCAAGAACTGTATCCTTATGCAGGGCACTGTTGTTGGTGACAATGCTGAGCTTAACTATCTTATCACAGACAAGAACGTTTCTATCTGTGAAAACCATATCCTTACAAGCTCGCCACAGTATCCTATGTATGTAGGAAAGGGAGCTTCTGTATAAAAAGGTCGCAATGACTTAGGAAAGAGGGTTCGGATATGAACATACTTTATACTGCAAGTGAGGCTTTGCCTTTTATTGCTTCAGGTGGATTGGCTGATGTTGCAGGCTCACTGCCTGCGGCTATCAATGCCGAGGGTCACGATTGCAGAGTCGTGATACCTTATTACAGCTCTATCAGGCAGGAGCTTAAGGACAAGCTGACATATGTTACGAATTTCACTGTGCCGGTGGCATGGAGAAACCAATACTGCGGCGTTTTTACAGGCGTTGTGAACGGAGTGACTTATTATCTTTTGGATAATGAGTATTACTTCCAGAGAAACGGCTTGTATGGCTTTTATGATGACGCTGAGAGATTTATATTCTTCTCAAGGGCAGTTCTCGAGCTGCTGAGATACATCGACTTTAAGCCGAATGTTATAAACGCCAATGACTGGCAGACGGCACTTGTTCCTGTTTATTATGATATTTTCTACCGCTATCAGCAGGGTTATGAGGATATCAAGACGGTATTTACCATACACAATATTCAGTATCAGGGACAATATGGCTTAGAACTTATCAACGACATAATGGGCATTCCGCTTTATCACACGGATCTGCTTTCATATGATGGTGATGTGAACTTTATGAAGGCTGCTATTGAAACGGCTGACAAGGTGACGACAGTTTCGCCAAGCTATGCTTGGGAGATACTTGATCCATGGTATTCACATGGTCTTGACAGGGAGCTTGTGAACAAGCAATACAAGCTTTGCGGAATACTCAACGGAATAGATCAGAAGATCTATGATCCTGCAACTGATCCTGTTATTGCTAAGAATTATAGTTTGAATGACAAGACGGGCAAGGCTGTTTGCAAGCACGCTTTGCTCAGCGAGCTTGGCATGGCACATGGAAAAGAGCCTGTTATCGGTATCGTAACGAGATTTGTTTCACACAAGGGTCTTGACCTTATCAAGTATGTGTTTGAGGACATCATCAGGCTTGGCTGCAAGTTTGCTATTCTTGGTTCGGGCGAGAAGATATACGAGGACTTTTTCAGCGAAATGCATTATCGTTATCCTGACAGAGTGGGTCTGACCATTGGTTTTGTGCCTGAGCTGTCCAAGAAGATATACGCTGGTGCGGATATGTTCCTTATGCCGTCGCAGAGCGAGCCTTGCGGTTTGGCTCAGATGATCGCTCTGAGATATGGTACTATACCTATCGTAAGAGAGACAGGCGGTTTGAGAGACAGTATCCATGACGCAGGCGACAAGGGCGGCAACGGATTTACGTTCAAGTCCTACAACGCACATGATATGCTTGACGCTGTTGTTAGAGCCAGGGCATACTATGATGACAAGATGAAGTGGGGCAGGCTTGTGAACACTGCGCTCAAGCAGGATTTCAGCTGGACAAAGTCCGCCAAGGATTACATTGCACTTTACAACGACATTCACTAAACACCAATATCCGTTTATTTTGCCTGATAAACGGGAAAGACCGTCCCTTATATTAGGGGGCGGTCTTTTTGTGTTTATATAAGTGTACGATAAATTGTACATTTATTTAGGGATTTGTCAACAAACTGAAAGCGGACAGGTGTGTGCCTGTCCGCTTTGGTTTAATGCTGTTTTGTTCGCATTGCTTTCGCTTTTTCTTTCATTTTCTGACCCAAATAAGAGCCTATTTCCAACATTGCGGTGTATTTGTCGATACACACGATAACGTAAGATTCAGCGTATTTAGGGAATTTCAGGGTCAGCGGCCACATATGCTTGACTATCATATCCTCCTCACGCTTGCCTATCTCAAAATGCTGTTTCGCATTGTTGAGTGCGACCTTTGGGTGGGTCATTCCGTGAGGCATCTCGCCTTTTTTCTTCTCACGATCCCGCCAATCATAAAGGAACAGATCGTGAAGCAGACCTGCTCTTGCTGCGGATCTTGAATTTAGTCCCAATTTTCTGCAAACGAGATAGTTATAGTAGGATACATTGATGCAATGCTGATAGCAAGTCGTACTATAGTGATGACGAAAATTTTTCATTTCGTTTACAACATCGCTGTCAAGCAGGTCCTTTACAAACTCAAAATACTCCTTTGCTTCCTCGGAATTTTCAATGGAATATCTTGAACCGAAAGCCTTTGACATTTGCATGACCTCTTTTCGATAACTTATATGCAGGCGGCAATTTTGCTGCCCTTTTTACGGTTGGTGACTAATGTTTACCCCATAAGTTACCCCATTCAAGTTTGTTTTACCAAACTTACATTAACATTATAAACTTTTTTGTTCAAAATGTCAATAGGGAATGTATAACAATTTTATTACAAAAATATCTGGCTGTCTGTGTTAGCATGGCAGTCCGATAAAAAAATTGGATATCAGTAGTATTTTTCGTCATAAAATTTGGGGATAAAATCTTTGGCGGCGGATGTGCGGCTTTGGACAAAACCCTCAAAACCGTATTTGTTCACGGCGTCGATGACGGTGTTATACTCGAAAGTTGATGTCTTACGGCAAAGCTCTTTGTAGTCAAAGGCTTTATACACTGGGGTGAACTGGCTCATAAGACTTATCATTATCTCGTTTTTGGCAAAATTTTTGCCTAGCCACTCCATAAGCTTTATGGAGTCTTTACGGTGGGTAGGGAGGACAAGGTGGCGGACTATTGTGCCGCTCTGCATTATGCCCTTTTCGTCAAAGGTTGGCTTGCCTGAAAGCTCCGCCATTTTATGTATTGAAGCAGCGGCGTTTTCAAAATAGTCTGCGGCTTTGGAATATTTATCCGAAAGTGTAGGATCAAAATATTTAAGGTCGGGTAAAAATATCTGCACATAGCCACGAAGAAGCTCCAGCGTTTGGGGCTTTTCATAACCGCCGCTGTTATAGACCACGGGGATAGTGAGCTTATCTTTACAGAGGTCGAGCGCTTTGATTATTTGCGGAACGAAATGGGTGGGATTGACGAGGTTTATGTTGTTTGCGCCCATTGATTGAAGCCGCAGAAAAGTGTCTGCAAGTTCTTGTTCGGTAAGCTCAAAGCCTTTGCCCTCAGCGGATATTTCGTAGTTTTGGCAGAAACAGCATTTCAGACAGCAGCCTGAGAAAAATACTGTTCCTGAGCCTTCTGTGCCGCTGATACAAGGTTCTTCCCACATATGAAGCTCGGCTCGGGCTATCCTTACTTTGGCAGTTTCACCGCAGAAGCCTTTATGCTCGTATCGGTTCACTTTGCACTCTCTTGGGCAGAGGGTACAGCTTTTAAGGATATCGTTCATGCCGCTGTGTCAACTCCGCCTATTTTGGTGTAGGAGTCAGAGGATAGGTCGCCTGATGAGTCTGTGTTTTCGTCAAGGGGGATATTGAACTGGAATGAATCTGTTATCCAATCGTCATTCTGGAAGCAGGCTGTGAACGTGGTGCGCTTTGAATCGGCTGGGACAAGGAACTTGATCGTATAGGTCATATCGTCTTCGTAGTCGCTTTCACCGGGGAAGAAGTTGTTTGAGAAAAACGAATTATCGTTTTCGTCATAGGCGGTGTTGTAGGCAAAGGTGAATTTTACCTGTCTGTTGCTATCGCTGATATTAACATCAAGGTCGAGGTCTATTTCCCATACTGTGTCACCGCTTATAATACCGCCTGAAAGGGAGTTTCTTTCCTCATCGGTCAGGTCGCTTACTTTGCGTTCGGTGAGGGTATAGCCTTGATACTGAACGCTGTAGGTACCGTCCTCAGCGTCTTGCACTACATAGAGGTTGGAATGGTCGGTGTAGTCATCTTCGGCTTCACTATAGGTATCGTCATAATCGTAGTCATAGTTATAGTCGTCATATTTGCTTGAAATTATTTTTGATGAGACAAAGCCTATGATAGTTGGGAGGATAGCCATAAGGATTATTATGACCACAACGGCGGTGGCACAGCCTTTGCCGCCATTCTTTTTGTTAGAGTGGTTTATGTTCGTGGCGTTGAAGCTATAGGAGCTGTTGTTTGGGCGGTTATAGCTTGTACGCTGTTGGCTGTAGTTATTGAGGGCGGCAAGCTTTTCAGCTCTTGAATTTGAATAGCTCGGGGGAGGGGTAGGGTTTTTAGGTGGGGTATAGGTTCCTCGGAAACGAAATCGTTCTTTTCTTCCTTGAAGGTGTCATTTTCAGACTGACCGAACCAGCCGTCCTGCTCGTTATCGGCACGGAGATCATGAGAGTGCAGGTCATCTGAAAGGCTGTTACAGCTTATATCCTCGTCACGGGCTGTGAAGCACTCAGGACAAATTATCTCATCATCGCTTTTAAAGTGGTATCCGCAAATTCTGCATTTATTTCTGCTCAATTATTTCACCTCATTAATATACAAATTCCCAGCCCTGTTTTACAGGCTGACAAACGCACTTATAGTTCCAGCCTGACAGCTTTTCTGCGGCTGTTTGTGCGGAAGCGATATCGGGAAAAACTCCAAAAACGGCTGAGCCGCTTCCTGTCATAAGGGCGGAGAGAGCTCCGCTGTTTTTAAGCTCCTGCACTGCATGAGCTATCTCCTCACGGTCGGCGGCATATTCCAGCACATTGAAAAGGTTTGAGCATATGCCGAAAAGCTTTCCACCGCCGATATATCTCAGCAGGACGTCCATATTACAGCGTTTGGGGTTTGAAATGCTGTCATACTTTTTGAAAGCTTCGGGGGTGGAGATACCCACGTCGGGTTTTATTATTACGAAAGCGCAGTCGGGTGAGGGCAGGTTGCTCATTATTTCGCCAACGCCCTGACAGAGCCTTGTGCCACCTGTAATACAGAAAGGCACGTCTGCACCCAGAGCCACACCTATGGAGCAGAGCTGTTCATCGGTGAGCCTTGTATCAAACATGAAGTCCAAAGCTCTAAGGGTAGCGGCGGCGTCTGCACTCCCTCCGCCCATGCCTGCTTGTGAGGGGAGGTTTTTCTCCACATTCACTGTTATTTTACAGCCGAAGTCAATATGGGTAAAGTCGGCAAAGGCATGGTAGGCTTTGGTGATTATATTATCCTCGCCTTTTGGAAAGCTGTCAAGTTTGCAGGTAAGCTCTATGCCCTCGCCCTCAGAGAGGGTGAAGTCCAGGAGGTCGAAGCAGGACACTGACTGCATGACAGTATTTAGCATATGGTAGCCGTCATCACGTTTACCAACGATATCCAATGCAAGATTTATTTTTCCGTAGGCTTTTATTTTTAAATTACTGCACGTTACCATTTTTGATATCCTCTAAAAATTCTCCGATACGTTTGATAGCCTCTCTCAGGTGGTTAAGGGAATAGGCGTAGGAGACACGCACATAGCCCTCTCCGCACTCGCCGAAAGCATCTCCCGGCACGACGGCTACCTTTTTGGTGTACACAAGCTTTTCACAGAAGTCGGTGCTTGTCATGCCTGTGCTTTTGATACAAGGGAAAACATAGAATGCGCCTTGTGGTGCAAAGCATTTAAGACCAAGCTTATTGAAAGAATCCACCACAAAGCGACGGCGGATATTATACTCGTTACGCATGGCATCTATATCCTTCTGACAACTGTGCATGGCAACGATAGCGGCATACTGGCTGACAGTAGGGGAGGACATGATAGCATACTGATGAAGCTTGAGCATTTGGGACACTATCTCTTTTGGTCCGCCAAGGAAGCCAAGCCGCCAGCCTGTCATTGCAAAGCTTTTGGAAAAGCCGTTTATGACGATAGTACGCTCACGCATACCCTCTATTTCTGCGATAGAGCAATGCTTTCCTGAATATGTAAGCTCGGAATATATCTCGTCTGAGGCTATCATGATATTGGTATCTTTAAGCACCTTTGCGATAGCTTCAAGATCTTCACGGCGCATTATCGCACCTGTTGGGTTATTAGGATAGGGCAGGACAAGGAGCTTGGTTTTGTCGGTTATTTTTTCACGAAGCTCGTCTGCTGTAAGTCGGAACTCGTTTTCTTCCTTTGTTTCTATGACCACGGGAACGCCGCCGCATAGGGAGACGATAGGACGATAACAGACAAAGGACGGTTCGACTATAAGGACTTCATCACCGGGTTGGATAAGGCATCTTATGGTAAGGTCGATAGCTTCAGAGCCGCCAACAGTGACGATTATTTCCTTATTAGGGTCATAGCTTGTGTGGATAGTACGCTGAAAATACTTGGCTATCTCTTCACGGAGAGCTATAAGTCCGGCGTTTGCGGTATAGCAGGTCTTGCCTTTTTCCAAAGTTGAGATAGCTTCCTGACGTATGAGCCACGGGGTTTTGAAGTCAGGCTCGCCAACGCCAAGGGAGATAACGCCCTCTAGCTGCTGTGCGATATCGAAAAATTTTCTGATACCTGAGGGCTTCATTTCCTTTATGGCAGGGCAAAGCACTTTATTATAATCTATCATGGGGAGATCAAACCTCTTTCGTCTTTATCATCTGTGCCTATCATGATGCCGTTGTCTTTATAGACCTTTAGCACGAAGTGTGTGGCGGTGGACTGGACAGCGCCGATAGTTGCAAGTCTTTGGGAAACAAACTGTGAGATATCCCTGATGTTTGCACCGTTCACGGCAACGATTATATCATAAGCACCTGACATAAGGCGGACGGACTCCACCTGCTCATAGCTTGCGATCTGGTTTGCTATCTCGTCAAAGCCTGACTGTGACTGTGGGGTGACTTTAAGTTCTATAAGAGCGAAAACTGAATTAGGGTCATAGGCACTTTCGTCAACGATCGCGGAATAGCCCTTTATTACGCCGTCTGCTTCAAGCTTGGCGATATCCGCTGCAACCTGCTCTTCTGTTTTATCGAGAAGAACGGCAAGCTCACTGTTTGTGATACGGGCGTTGTTTTTCAGTAATTTTATAAGCTGATCCATAAATAAGCCTCCTTTAGATTTATAAATATACATTATATATTATAACATATTATCTGTATGAACGCAAGTATTGTGATGTAAGAAATGAGTAATTTATCTGTCAGAATAGACAAAGGGGAGAGGGTGGGGTTAGGCAGGGTGATAAATTTTTGGGTGCGGGGTTGTTTGGGGCGGGGAGATGTGGTATACTTTAGGTCTGATTTTAGAAAAAATTGTGGGAGAGCTGCAAGGTTTCGGGGTTGTGATGCGTTTTATATATGAAACCAAATAAAAGTGCTGTTATCCCCTTTGGCGGCACTTTGCAAGGGGTGGTTTGATGAAAGAGAAAAATATCGGGGCGGCTTATGAAATGTATTTTGACATGGTATACCGCATTTGCTATTTATACATGAATGGCTGCGGAGCGGACAGCGAGGACGCTTGTCAGCAGGTGTTTTTGAAATACATGGAACATGGCGGAGGCTTTGACAGCGGCGAGCACGAAAAGGCTTGGCTCATCGTGACGGCACAGAACACTTGCAAAAGTATGCTCAGGCGTGTTTATCGCAGGCACGTCAGCTTATCTGAGGCGGAAAACGTTATGGTGGAGGACAAGGCTGACGGGATAATGGAGGAGATCTTAAAACTGCCGGAAAAAGAGAAAACGGCTATTTATCTTCACTATTACGAGGGTTACTCGGGGGCTGAGATAGCGAGGCTTTTAAAGTGCAGGGAGTCAACGATATTTTCATATCTTCACAGAGGACGAAAGAGGCTTAAAAAGCGATTGGAGGAACAGCTATGACTGACAGAGAATTTGAGAATATCATAAAAGAAAAATTCAGTGCTGTGAAATGCTCCGACGTTGGAAAGAAACGCATTTTTGACGCTTTGAAGGGGGCGGACGATATGAAAGAGAAAACAGGACGGAATGTATTTAATGAAAAGACAAGTGAGATACAAGATATAAAGGCGGCGAGGGTCAGCAGGAAGAGAAGTTTTGCGGCGGTGGCTGCGGCTGTGGTGCTTTGCATTGGCGGCGGTGCTTTTATGCTCAGGTCGGGAATAGATAGTGACGTTGGGACTGCGGTGGACGGAAGTTCAAATGACGTGGAGCTTGCGGCAGACGACAGTTCAAAAGCTATTGCAAAGGTGGAGCAGACGGAGATATACAAGGAAAATTACGATTATCTCAGCAGGTTTTACAGCGACAGGGGCTATGACATAAGTGCCCTCGGTGAACAGCTGACGGTGTTTGACACGGCGGTGGGATATGCTTATGACACAGAGCATTTTGATGTGCGTGTGGCCGGCGTGATAGATCATGACCCGTTTGCTACTGTGGCGGTGGTGTTTATACCGAAAAACGGGGAGCTTGAGGGTGCAGATGATAAAGAACTGACGGTGGATTTTAACCCGCCATACCGTGACGCACCTGATTATTTTTCAGATGATTGGTATAATACGGCGTGGGGCAATGCTTACAACTATGGCGATCATGCTATTGCTTTTCTGAGCTGTTCATTCCTTTACACAGATGATAAGGGCAATATGGTAGACCGATATGTGGAAGATACACATTATGATGTTTATGCTACAAGTTTTCGTGTTGGTGAAAAGGAATATGAGCTTAATTATTCCGCTGATCTGACCTTATACGGCGAGGGTGAGTATACAGGCACAATGATCGAAAATGGCAAGACGAGTTGGTACACCTGCGGTGTTGAGCCTTTTGAGTTGGATATACAGGAGGTCAGCTTTAACACATCGGGGCTGAACTTCACGTTTAGCTCTAAGGCGGATATTGACACGCTGAGGAAGGCACTTGAACCTGATGTCATACTATTTGATGAGGCTGACAGAAAGGCGTGGTTTGAGGATTATGACCCAGACAAGAACTATGAGCCTGTTAAGCTGACGGGTTCGGACGGCAGTGACATTGCTTTTGTTCACACGATCTTTGATATCATGGACAATGATGACGGAACATATACGGCGTATTATGACACGGCACAATCGCCTGTTGATTACAACAATGTTCAGGATATCGTGATATGTAATTTGAAAGTCGGCTCGGTGGGGGATAATGTTTCAAGCGGTGAGTCGGCTGTGGGTTAAGGTTTGATGTGGCTTTGATACTGTGGGGGTGGACGGGCGAACGTTGCTCGCCACTACAGATAAATTGCAGTCATGAGAAATTGTAGGGGCTGGAGTCCTCGACAGCCCATTTATCTTGGGTATTTATTTTATGAGCTGTACAGTTATTTGGACTGTGCAGCTTTTTATGTGTGAGGGGTGTGAAAATTGGGGCGGCGGTATTGAAATTATTATTTTGTTGTGATATAATTGTACTAACTAGAACTGTGTAAATTCAGGAAGGATCTTTATGAGTATAAACAGCAATGAGGGCAATGATTTTTGCAACAGATATAATGAGGTGCTGAAAAGCGATAAGAAAAAAATGATCGCTGCGGCTGTAGCTTGCACTATCGTTATGGGAGCAGGCTTTGGCGGATATTTATACTACGGCGCTTATTATGCTTCGGGCTGGCACACCCATGACGGCTCGACTTATTATATTGTCAAGGAGACGGGCGAAAAGGCGCTTGGATATCAGATAATAGACAACACCTGCTATCTTTTTGACGACAAGGGCAACGCTATGGCTGACGGCTGGCATAAGTATCGTGGGGACACTTACTATGTCAAGGACGGTGTTGTTCAGCGTGGAAAAATGAAAATAAAGGGAGAGGAATACTATTTCTCTGAGGAGTCTGGCATTTTCAGGACGGGCCTTTGCGAGATAAACGGCGGTGAATATTATTTTGACGATCACGGCTTCCCTGACACGGGTTTTGACAGCGACGGCGGTTATTACTATGACGAGAGTGGCAAGCGTGTGACAGGCTGGGCAAAGATAAACAATGTTCAGTATTATTTTCTCAAGAGCGGTGAGATGGCTAAGGGCTTTGTTGAGATAGAGGGCAAGATATACTATTTTGATGATGACGACGGTCACATGGCCACAGGCTGGCAGGACATTGACGGAAAAAAGTATTATTTTTCTGAGAGCGGTGCTGTTCACAAGGGCTGGATGGAGCTTGAAAAGAAGTATTATTATTCTGATGAAGCTACAGGGGCTTGCGCTCAGGGCTTTGCGGAGATAGACGGTGAGAGCTATTATTTCAATGATAGCTGTGAAATGGTCAAGGGCTGGATAACAATTGACAAGAACAGATATCATTTTGCTGATGACGGTAAAATGACTAAGGGCTGGTATGAAGAACCGCCTGAGAAGTATTATTTCAAGGGCGACGGCTCGGCAGGCAAGGGCTTTACCAAGATCAAGGACAAGTATTATTACTTTGATAAGAAAAATCGCCTCCTCTCCGGCTGGAACGAGATAGGCGGAAATGTTTATTACTTCGGCAGAGGCGGTGTTGTGGCTGACGGCTGGGAGGATATTGACGAAGATACTTACTATTTTGACAAAACGACCCATGTGGCGGCAACAGGTTGGACGAATACGGATCAGTACACTGATGATGAGAAAAAGAAAATAAAAGAGTTCAAATCCAATGTTTCAAAGCTTGTGAAGTTTGAAAAGGACGATTACAAAAAGGACGAGAAGCCTGACGAAAAAGAGACCCAAAAGCTTGAGGAGCTTGCGGACAAATTCGGTGAAAAGACATTCAATGCTTATGACAGAAAGGTTTATGAGAAGTTCGGCGGGGCGGTGTTCTATCAGTATTATTTCTACTCTGATCACACTCTTTGCACTGGATTTCATAAAATAAACGGATATTACTTCTATTTTGATGAGGAAACCGGCAAGAAGGCTACGGGTTGGAAGACCATTGACGGAAAGAGATATTATTTTGGTCTGACAGGTGCGGCGGCTGTTGGCGAATTTGAGGAGGACGGGGACAAGAAATACACCTTCTCAAACGAGGGCGTGCTTGCAGACGGGATCGTTAAGATAGACGCTGAATGGAAGTTCAAGAAAGAGGACGGCTCCTGGGCTAAGTCGGAGTTTGTTACTTCAAAGGGAAAAATTTACTACATTGGTGAGGACGAGGCTGCACTTACAGGTTGGCACACTATTGAAGACAAGCTGTATCATTTTGACAATGACGGCAAGCTTTCAAAGGGGCTGTTCAGTGATGATTCAGGGCTTTACTACATTGACAAGAACGGCGCTCAGAAAGACAAATGGGTAACAGCCGGTGACAAGACCTATTATTTTGACGGCGATGGCAAGGCAGTTTCAGGCTGGAGAGAAATAGACGGAACGGAGTTTTATTTTGACAGCGATCATGTTTTGCAGAATGAATGGACGACTATTGCAGGAAAGAAATACTTCCTGCAGAATGGTGTTGCGTTGAGAGGTCCTGTGTACATTGATGACAAGTATTACAACTTCGGTGAGGACGGATATCTAAAGTCCGGCTGGGTAAGCTGGCGTGGGCAGAAGTTCTACAACAACAAGAACGGCACTGTTGTGACAGGTTGGAAAAAGATAGGCGGAAAGCGATATTATTTCAATGATTATGGAATGATGCTCATAAACACTACTGTTGACGGTTATAACATTGACAATGACGGAGTTGCGCATAAGGCAAAATAGCAATAAAAAGGACTGCTGTGGTTTAAGACAGCAGTCCTTTTGGTTTTGTATCAAATTTTTTCAAGCAGGCAGACCGCTGTGGCGGATATGCCTAGTTCCTCGCCTGTGAAGCCTAGTTTTTCTTCGGTGGTGGCTTTAACTGATATCTGTGAAATATCGCAGCCGCAGGCTTCTGCTATACGCTCCCGCATGGAGATGATATATGGGGCAAGCTTCGGCTTCTGTGCGCAGATGGTGGAGTCTATATTGCCTATTTTCCAGCCTTTTTCGGCCATAACGCTTATGACTTTTTCCATGAGCTTCATACTGTCTGCACCCTCATAGTCGGGGTCGTTATCGGGGAAAAGCTTGCCGATATCGCCCAGTGCCAATGCACCAAGTATGGAATCCATTATGGCATGGGCAAGGACGTCTGCATCGGAATGTCCTAAAAGTCCTTTTTCATATGGTATATCCACGCCGCCGAGAATGAGCTTTCTGCCCTCGGTCAGTCTGTGGACGTCATAGCCGTGTCCTATACGCATTTTTGTTCCTCCTGTCCTAAAAATCGTACTGTTATATTTCCTCGTAGTTACCTAAAAATTTGAAATATGAAAGCTCTGAATTAAGCTCGCTCATGAGCTTTGCCACGTCAGGAGAGGTTATTGCTCCCTCAAAATCAAGATAGAAAACAACGTCAAAATCGGTGTTTGCGATAGGGCGGCTCTCTATCATGGAAAGGTTAAGACCTGCCACGGAGAATTTGGTGAGAAGTCTGTAAAGTGCAGATGAGGTATGTGGCAGTGCCAAGGACACTGACACGATGTCAGCATTTTCCGAGCAGAGAGTCTCCTTTGAAATGAGAATAAATTTTGTGTAATTCTCGGCGGCGTTGGCTATATTATGCCTGAGTATCTCAAGATCGTTCTGCTGTGCGCAGGCTTCTGAGCAGATAGCCGCATACGGTTCATTGCTTTCTTTTATGTAGCACGCCGCAAGGGCAGTATTTGCGTATTTATGGCTTTTAAGTCCGTTCTGAGAAAGAAACTCAGAACACTGGCTGAGCGCCTGCTCGTGGGAATAGACTATTTTGATATCCTCAAAGCGTGTGCCTTTTTTTACGGCAAGGCAGTGGGAGATCTTTACCTTAGTTGCTGCGCATATCTTGAAGTCATGCTTTTTCATAAGCTCGTAGGTCTGACCAACTGAGCCTGCGGTGGAATTTGCTATGGGAAGTATGCCGAAATCCGCTGAGCCGTTTTCAACTGATGAAAAAACGTCCTCAAAATCTTCAAAGAACATTGGCTCAAAGTCGCTGAATATCTGCTTGCAGGCTATATGTGAATATGAGCCCACTGTACCTGGGACGGCGACGGTCTTATGACCTGTTAAGTCTAACTTTTTGTACCCTATCTTATCTGAGTCTGCAAAAAACTCCTGATACTGACGGCACTTTGAAATATCCATGATGTTTTGGAAGAACACTCTTGACGCACTTTCCAAGCCCTTTGGTGAGCTTTCTGTTACATGGTCAAGTATCTCGTTTTCACGCTTGCTCTGAAAAACAGGCATATTGTTTGCTATCTTATACTCAGCCACCTTGAAGCTTATCTGCATACGCTTATTGAAAAGCTCCTGAAGCTGGCTGTCTATATCGTTTATTTCATTTCTTAATTCCTGAAGATCCATTTTTACGCTCCTTAACAGACAGAATGACATTATTTTATCATATTTTCTGCCTTTATTCAAGAACTATTTTGTTAATTAAGGCTTTATCGAGTTTGGAAAATGGGATAACGGGCAGAGGGGTGATATCGGTCTGGGTGAGTATTTTTTCGAGCCAAACCATATGATAGCACTTGTTGAACTTAAAGGCACATCTATGGAACGTACCTATTATAGTATAGCCCATTTTTTCATGGAACCTTACGCTGTCAAAGGTGAGATACTCGTCTTCTTTTTCGGGATAGGCGACGCAGGCATAGAGGTTTGTTATATGCTGTGCCGCAAGGAGCTTTTCAAGGGTGGAGTAGAGTTTTGCACCTATGCCTTTGCGGTGAAGCCCTTTTTTTACATAAACTGTGACTTCAACCGACCAATCATAGGCGGCTCTGTTTTTGAATACGCCTGCATAGGCGTAGCCTGCTATTTTGCCGTTTTCTACTGCGGCTATGTAGGGATAATTTGCGGATATGCGGCGGATACGCTCTGCGAACTCTTCAACGGAGGGGACGTCATACTCGAATGTTATGGCGGTGTCTTCAACGTAGGGACGGTATATTTCAAGAAGCTCGTGAGCGTCCTTCTCGGTAACTGTTCTTATTATCATGGCGTTCTCCTTATAGTACCATTAATACTGTGCCTGCAGTGATAAGCACCGCACCTATGGCTGATCTTACTGTGAAGTCCTCGTGGAGAAATATCACTGCAAGGATAAGAGTGATGACAACGCTGAGCTTGTCTATGGGGGCGACCTTTGAAACGCTGCCCATTTGGATAGCCTTATAATAGCATAGCCACGAAGCACCTGTTGCAAGTCCTGAAAGGATAAGGAATACCCAGCTTTTTCTGCCTATAGAGCCTATGCCGCTTTGTGTGTGGGTGATGAACACCATGAGCCATGCCATAGCAAGCACAACGCAGGTACGCAGTGCGGTGGCAAGATTTGAGTTTACTCCTTCAATGCCGACCTTTGCAAGGACAGAGGTGAGCGCTGCGAAAACAGCGGAGAGAAGCGCAAACACGAACCACATAATACCACTTTCTTTCGTGAAAAAATTGTTTGCTCATGCTTTATTATAGCACCTAAAGGTGCTTTTTGCAATAGAATGAGCGGCAGGACGTGATATTTTACATCAGACCTGCCACTTATGCTTAGTTATTTGCGGCAAATATTTTTATTGTTCGTGAAAGTGCTGTTACCTGCTGAGGGGTACTGAATGCAGAGGGTGAGAAACGCACTGTGCCTTGCTCTATTGTGCCGAGGGTGGTATGGGTGACGGCGGCACACTGAAGTCCTCCACGGAGGGCGAATCCTTTTTCGCTGAGATAGGAGGCGATCTCAGCGGAAGGGATATCACCGATGTTAAATGAAAGTATGGGGACTTTATTTTGGTCTGCTTCATAGAACTTTATTTTGTCTATGTCTGAAAGCTGTTCGTAGAGCTGTTTGCAGAGTTTTTCTTCGTGGGCTTTTATTACGGCAGGAGTCTTTTGGCGGACAAACGTTAGCCCCTCGCCAAGACCGATTATGCCCACTGTGTTAATTGTGCCGCTTTCAAGCTTTTCGGGGAGGAAAGGGGTCTGTTCAAGCAGGGCGGAGGTCGCACCTGTGCCACCTTCGATTATGGTAGACAGAGAATACTCGCCGTCTGAGATAAGAAGCCCTGTGCCTGTTGGTCCGTAGAGGGCTTTGTGACCTGCGGTGCAGAGAAAGTTGAAGCCGTCTGAGAGAGAAAGCTCCAAAAGCCCGCAGGCTTGTGCGCCGTCGGCTATAAAGCATATGCCGTGGGCTTTGCAGAGGGCGGCTAATTCACGGTATGGCATGAGCCTGCCTGTGACGTTTGAAGCCACTGTACAGCAGATACACTTAGTTTCGGGGGTTATAAGGCGGCGGAAGTTTTCTACTGTTTTGCTGTCTGTTTCCCCTGTTCGGGCAATAGAATATTTCACGCCTCTTGTTTTTGAAAGGGCATAGACGGGTCTTGCTACTGCGTTATGCTCGTGGTCTGAGATTATCATATGACCACCGTACTGCATGACACCTTTTATCGCCATGTTAAGGGCATGGGTACAGTTGGCGGTGAAAGCTACGTTCTCGGTCTGTGCTCCAAACATTTTTGCCGCCTGCTGTCTGACGGTGAATATCTTTTCAGACACTCGCATGGAAAGCTTGTGACCGCTTCTGCCCGGGTTGCCGCCATAGCGTTCTACTGCCTGAGCAACGGCTTTTGCTACGGCAGGGGGCTTGGGGTAGGTGGTGGCTGAGTTATCAAAGTTTATTATGCTTCGGGTGTTTATTTTTCTCACCTCTTTTGCTCGAATATCACGTTTCTGAATGGTATGCGCTCTTTTTCAAGTATGGCGGTTATTTCTTCTGTGGGTGCGGTGACGGCTATGGAGTAGCCGCAGCCTGTGCCAAGGTCTTTCGGGGTGCGCTGTATTTCGCAGTAGTATTTTAAACTGTTCAGCAAGCTTTTTGCTTTCATTGCATAGGTTATGGAAGTCATGGCTATAAGACTCTTTTTCATTTTTGTTGCTCCTTTATGCTGTACTTGTCCGTATACGCTTTTACGAATACACTTCAGTATATGCCGTTCACTGTTTGAGGGTGAACGCTGAAAGTTTTGTGAAAGGTAGGTGAAATTTGATAAAAGTTAATAGTCAGTTTAAATTTCGGGTGTACTATTTATAATATAAAAAGAAAAGAGGTAAAAGCTTATGAACGGATTTATGTATAAGGTTGCGAGATTTTTTCAGGGCAGATATGGTATAGACAAGCTTTTTTACGGCATTTGCGGTGTGGCTGTGGTGCTTAGTGCGGCGAACTTGTTTGTAAGGTCACTTATTTTACAGCTTATGGTATACGCTGTGCTGGTGCTGGCGGTGGTGAGGGCGATGTCGAGAAACTGCCAGAAGCGATACGAGGAGAACATGAAGTTTGAGAGGGCTTTCGGGGGAATCGGCAGGAAATTTTCATTCTGGAAGAGAAAGTTCGCTGACAGAAAGACCCATGTTTATATAAAGTGCGGTGTATGCAAAAAGACGTTAAGGCTTCCAAAGGTAAAGGGTGAACATACTGTGAAATGCCCTAACTGTGCAAATAAGTTCAAGGTAAAGATCTGACCTGTTGCGGAATTTGTGAAAATGTGCTATACTATATAATATAGTATGATACTGTAGGGGTGCAAAGACAATGGGCGGTCGAGGACGCCAGCCCCTACGGAAGTGTGTCAGGTACGATTTTTTTGCGAAAAGGGAGCGGCAGGAATGCAGAAAGTAAATTATCAGAAAAAGCTGGAGGGCATTATAAAAAAACACGAAGAAAAGGGCGAAGTGCCGAC
>OHKH01000405.1_pt1 | contig 18874 bp, 13 predicted proteins | sample 1568831 | NCBI WGS metagenome assembly OHKH01 (sample SAMEA3879581, study PRJEB24766) | human gut metagenome | biome: human-associated habitat; feature: feces | place: USA | collected 1985/1987
CCTTGTAAAGGGAGCTGTCACCGCAGGTGACTGAGGGATTGTTCAGGCTCCCTTGTAAAGGGAGCTGTCATCGCAGATGACTGAGGGATTGTTTAGGCTCCCTTGTAAAGGGAGCTGTCATCGCAGATGACTGAGGGATTAAACAGCGAAGCACTTTCTTTTTAAAATCTATTTTTTTAAGAAAATCCCTCCGGCTTGCCTGCGGCAACCCACCTCCCTTTACAAGGGAGGCAAATCCCTCCGGCTTGCCTTGCGGCAACCCACCTCCCTTTACAAGGGAGGCTGAAACACTCCGAGCTACTTTGGCGAGGTCTTGCTCTCTGCAAGGGAGGCTGAATTGTATTGTAAAGTAGGCTGTTTAGGGCAAAAAGGGAGGCAAAATCCGACCGAGGAATTAAAGATGAAGTATAATCATAACAAAAATCTTGTTAAAAACGCAAAGGTGCTTCGCAAAGATATGACCAAGGAAGAAAGGCACTTGTGGTATGATTATTTGCGAAACAAGGATGTACGATTCCTCCGTCAAAAAATAATAGGCAGCTATATTGTTGATTTCTATTGTGCAAAAGCAAACTTGGTAATTGAACTTGACGGCTCACAGCACTACGAGGATAAAGGAATTAAATATGACGCCGAAAGGACAAAATTTCTTGAACAAAACGGACTTACGGTTGTAAGAATTCCCAATAATGAGATAAACCGCAACTTCGACGGTGTTTGTGAATATTTGGACAGTGTGTTGAAATCCCGCTGTCGCACAGGCGATTGAGAGATATAACTTGTTCCCCTTATTAGGCTCCCTTGTAAAGGGAGCTGTCACCGCAGGTGACTGAGGGATTGTTCAGGCTCCCTTGAAAAGGGAGCTGTCATCGAAGATGACTGAGGGATTAAACAGCGAAGCACTTTTTTTTAAAATCTATTTTTTTTAAGAAAATCCCTCCGGCTTGCCTTGCGGCAACCCACCTCCCTTTACAAGGGAGGCAAAAGGTGGATTAAAAGTTAAGCACAATCAATTTAAATTACATAAATTCCCACAAAATCCCTCCGGCTTGCCTTACGGCAACCCACCTCCCTTTACAAGGGAGGCAAAATCCCTCCGGCTTGCCTTAACAGGGTACTGCTCTTTTTGTGAGGCGGCTGAGACACGGTAATTGGAATTACATCATATTCCACCTACAAAGAGCGACGATTACAATTCAAAAATTCGATAAGATTACAGCATTTGCATTTAGCGTTTTACACGTTGACAAATTGTCCGAAAGGCAGAGAAAAATGGATATAAAAAATATATTAAAAGAGCTGACTTCGGCTGTCGGTGTATCCGGAAAGGAAACCGACGCGGTTTTAACGGCGCAAAGGCTTTTGTCCGAATTCGGCAAAACGCGCGAGGACGTTCTTCATTCCGCAATATGCGAAATCGAGGGAGACAGGGCGGGGCATATCCTGCTTGACGCTCATATAGACCGTATAGGTCTTATCGTAACCTCCGTCACCGACGAGGGGTTTTTGCACGTTGCCGCCTGCGGCGGCGTTGACCGTCGCACATTGAACGGTCAAGAGGTGACCGTTTACGGCAGTGAGCCGGTATTCGGAGTTATAGCAAGCACTCCGCCGCACCTTGCAAGCGGTGACAACGAGCGGAAGGCGACGGAAATAGATGATATCCTTATTGATATAGGCGCAAAAAATAAGCAGTCGGCGGAAAAGCTCGTTTCCCCGGGAGACAGAGCGGTTGTCAATTCCTTTTTCCTCTCTCTCTGCGGCGACAGCGTGTCCTGCGGGGCACTTGACGACCGTTCGGGAATTGCCGTGCTTCTTCTCGCACTTGAGCTTATTAAGGGTAAGCCGCACAAAAAAGTTACCGTTGTGTGTTCCTCTCGCGAGGAGACGAGCGGCGGCGGAGCAAAAGCCGCGGCATTTAATTCAGATGCCGACGAGATAATTGCGGTTGATGTCAGCTTTGCAAAGACTCCGGACAGCAAGGCGGAGGAATGCGGAATACTCGGCAAGGGCCCCATGATAGGTATTTCACCGTCGCTTTCATACGAATTCGGCGAGGAGCTTGTGCGCGTTGCCGAGAAAAACGACATTCCGTATCAGCTTGAGGTTATGGGCGGCAGAACCGGCACTAATTTGGACGGTATGACCACGGAGCGCGGCGGAATTAAGAGCGCGCTTATATCAATACCCCAAAAATATATGCACACCGGAATAGAGGTTGTGTCCGTTACGGATATTGAGCTTTGCGCAAGGCTCATTGCCGCATACATTCTCGGAGGTGATTTAAATGCTTAACGAGCTTTGTAATTTAAACGGCATTTCCGGCAGGGAGCACGCCGTAAGAGATTATATAATTTCGCATTTGCCGTCGGACGCGGAATATCGCATAGATCCGCTCGGCAGTCTCATAGTTTATAAAAAGGGCAAAGCCGAGCCGAAAAATAAAGTTATGCTCGACGCGCATATGGACGAGGTCGGCTTCATAATAACTTATATAACGGATGACGGGTACCTGAAGTTCACCACGGTCGGCGGAATTGACGAGCGCGTTATTTTCGGCAGAGCGGTAAAGGTGGGCAAGGAGCTTATCCCCGGCGTTATAGGCGGCAAGGCTATACATCAGACGACCTCCGAGGAGAGAGGTAAATTGCCGTCCGTTGAGGATATGTATATCGATATCGGCGCGAGTTCAAAAAAAGAGGCCTTGTCTCACGTTTCACTCGGCGACGCGGTGTATTTTGACTCGTGCTACCGCGAATTCGGCGACGGCTTTATCAAGGCGAAGGCCATTGACGACCGCGTCGGCTGTGAAATTTTATTAAGACTTATAAATTCCGATTTGCCGTATTCGGCGACCTTCTGTTTCTCAGTTCAAGAGGAAATAGGCACTCGCGGAGCGGCTGCTGCGGCTTATTCGGTTGCTCCCGATTTTGCAATAGTCGTTGAGGGCACTACGGCGGCGGACATTTCGGGCGTTCCCGACGAAAAAAAAGTCTGCCGTTTGGGCGGCGGTGCCGTTGTCAGCTTTATGGACAGGGGAACCGTCTATGACAGCGAGCTCTATAAAAAGGCGTTTGAAATTGCCGAAAAGAACGGCATCGGGTGTCAGACCAAAACCGTTGTGGCAGGCGGCAACAACGCTTCCGCAATACACAAGGCGGCAGGCGGCATAAAAACTCTTGCCGTATCTGTTCCGTGCAGATACATTCACTCGGGCAGCTCGGTTGCAAAAAAAGAGGATATAGAGAGCACGTTTGAGCTTGTAAAAGCACTTTTTGCGGAGCTGTCGCAGTGCTGAAATCGATTGACGGACCGACAGAGGCAGCCATTGTCTCGGACGGTGAATTTAAAGACTGTCTTGCGGTAAAGTATATTTTATTTGCCGCTTTTCGGCTGTCACTCGGAGAGGTGTGGCTTCAAACGGACTGCGGCGGCAGAGTGACGGCTGTGCTTTTAAATAAAAACGACGGAACGATAATTTGCCCGTCAAGCTCCGCCGATTTACGGGAGCTTTCGGAGTTTGCCTCTTTTTTCGGCGAAAATATATATTTTTGCTCCGGAAACGATTGCGCGGACGCAAAAGCCGTTCTTATGGAGCTCTCCGAATTACCGCAAAAAGAAACTTGCGCACAGCCGCTTTGCGACATAACCGCGGATGAATACAAGGTGCTGACAGGTAAAACGCCCGATTCAGGCGACAGGGCGTATCTCGAATGGCTTTCGAGAACGGGCAGAGGCGTGTTCGGCGGAAGCACAAGGGTTATGTGCATAAGGCAAAACGGCAAAACGGCTTCTCTTGCCGTAGGCGATATAATCGGAAAAGACGCGTATATACGCGACGTTGCGACAAGCGAAAATTATCGAGGCAGAGGCTTTGCCGCGGACTGTGTTATTTCTCTTTCGAGAGAGCTTAAAAAGAGTGCCGATTGCATATTTTTAATGTGTAAGCCGGACAATGCAAAGCTGTATGAAAAATGCGGCTTTATAAAAAAAGAATACATAATAAGAAAGACTTGAAATGAAAGATTTTTTTGAATTTACAAAAAGAACCGAGGAGGCGTCAAAAAAGGCGCTGACTCTCGCCGAAAAGAAGTTTTCGGAAATAGACGAAATAACCGAATACAATCAGCGCAAGGTGCTCGCGGCGTTTATAAATAATCGTGTCGACGAGACGGATTTCAACTCCACCACCGGCTACGGCTACAACGATAAGGGCAGAGAAAAGCTCGACAAGCTCACCGCCGAGATTTTCGGCGCGGAGGACGGCTTAATAAGAGCCACCACCCTAACATGCGGAACCCACACAATAGCGACCGCGCTTTACGGCGTGCTGAGGCCGGGCGATATAATGCTCAGCGTAACGGGAGTCCCCTACGACACCATACATTCCGTTATCGGTATTGACAAAAGCAGTAAGGGTCACGGCTCACTCGCCGACTTCGGCGTGAAATTCGAATATATCGAGCTTACCGAAAATGACGAGATAGATTATGACGCAATAGAAAAAAGAGTCGGCCGCGGAGACATTAAGATGGTTTATATCCAGCGCTCGCGCGGATATTCGCTGCGCCATTCGATTTCGATTGACGAAATAGAGAAAATCGCGACTCTTACACACCGTATAAGCCCCGATACGGTTGTTATGACAGATAACTGCTACGGCGAATTTACGGAGAAAAAAGAGCCGTGCGACGTCGGAGTGGATTTGGCGGCAGGCTCGCTTATCAAAAATCCGGGCGGCGCGATAGCTCCATGCGGCGGCTATATAGTAGGCAGGCATGACCTTGTTGAGGATTGCGCATACAGAATGACCACTCCAGGACTCGGCAGAGAGGTCGGCGCAACGCTCGGAACAACGCGCAGCCTTTATATGGGTCTTTTTTCTTCGCCGCACGTAACCGGCGAGGCACTCAAGACCGCGGTATTTGCGGCGGCGCTTTTCGATTTGCTCGGCTTTAGAGTGACTCCGCGTCCCGATGAGACGAGACACGATATTATAGAGGCGATTTGCCTTGAGAATGCCGACAGACTGATAGCCTTTTGTCAGGGAATGCAGAAGGGCGCGCCGGTGGATTCATACGTTTCACCCGTACCGTGGGATATGCCGGGCTACGACAGCCAGGTTATAATGTCCGCAGGGGCGTTCACGTCCGGCTCGTCCATAGAGCTGTCGTCGGACGCACCGCTTCGAGAGCCGTATGCGGTTTGGATGCAGGGCGGAATTAACTTTCACAGCGGAAAGCTCGGCGTTATGCTGGCGGCAGATGAGATAATTAAAAGAGGTCTTTTGGAATAATTTACGGAATAACTTACGGAAAGGTTGATTTTATGGAACTCAGACATCTTAAAAGCGGAACCGACGTCAGAGGCACGGCGGTAAATCCCGACGATCCGAAAAAAATCGATTTGACCGATGAGGCGGTAAAGAGAATTTCCGCAGCGTTTGTCGTATTTCTCGCCGAAAAGCTCGGTAAGAAAGAGGAAGAGCTCGTGATTTCGGTCGGGCATGATTCGAGAATTTCGGCGGAGCGGATAAAATCCGACGTAATCGATGCGCTGTCTTTCTTCGGCCTTGAAATCAAGGACTGTGCGCTCGCATCAACCCCGGCTATGTTTATGACAACTAAAATGCTCGGATGCGACGGAGCTGTTCAGATAACCGCGAGTCACCATCCGTGGGACAGAAACGGGCTCAAATTCTTTACTCCCGACGGAGGACTTTCCGGTGATGAAATAAAGAGTATACTCGAATATGCCGAGGATCACGAAAGCGGCAGCTGCCCCGAAAGGCTAAATTTGCAGGAGGTCGATTTTATGTCGGTTTACTGCGAGCACCTTTGCAATATGATAAGAAAGGGTGTTAAGTCAGACGATTACGAAAGACCGTTAAATGGACTGAAAATCGTTGTTGACGCAGGTAACGGAGTAGGCGGATTTTACGCCGAAAAGGTACTCTCCCCCCTCGGAGCGGACACAACCGGCAGCCGCTATTTGGAGCCGGACGGTATGTTCCCGAATCATATCCCGAATCCCGAAAACGAGACGGCGATGAACTCCGTGCGAGAGGCAACTCTCGGCGCGAAAGCCGACCTCGGCGTAATATTTGACACAGACGTTGACCGCGGCGGCTGCGTAAGCTCCGACGGCAGAGAGATAAACAGAAACGCTCTTGTCGCCCTGGCGGCGGTCATTGCGCTCGAAAATAATCCTGGCGGCACCGTTGTCACCGATTCCGTAACGTCTGCGGGGCTTACCGAGTTTATAGAAAAAACGCTGGGCGGACATCATCTGCGCTTTAAGCGCGGCTATAAGAACGTCATTGACGAGGCGATAAGACTTGAGGAAAACGGTATAAACGCTCCGCTTGCCATAGAGACTTCGGGTCACGCGGCGTTCAGGGAGAATTATTATCTTGACGACGGCGCATATCTCATAACGAAAATAATTATAAAGGCCGCCGATATGAAAAAGCAGGGTAAAAAGCTTTACGACCTCATATCAGAGCTTAAATATCCGGCGGAGGAAAAGGAAATCCGCCTTAAAATAAGCGAGGAGGACTTCAGAGCCGTCGGCGACAGGCTTTTAGAGGAGCTCGCAGATTTTGCCGCAAAGCGCGAGGACTGGCAAATTGCACCCGACAGCCACGAGGGAATCAAAATAATTTTCCCCAAAACCGAGAGCTTCTTTATTTTAAGGCAGAGCGTCCACGACCCGGTAATACCGATAAATTTCGAGAGTGCCCAAAACGGCGGAGTGAAAAAAGCCGCAAGTTCGCTCTATGAATTTATAAAAGATTTCGACGGAGTGGACATTTCTCCGCTCAAACAGATTTTATAACCGCGTCAAATATGTACGGAGGTGCTTGTTTACGGTATACGATACTATATGTGAAATTTTGAGCGAGCAGCTTGAAATACCGCTCGACGAAATAACCGCCGAGTCAAAGCTGCGCGATGATTTATCGGCAGACAGCCTTGACCTTATCGACCTCGCTATGACTTTGGAGGACGAATTCAGAAAAGAGGTGCCGGACGAGGCGCTTGAAAAGATGAAAACGGTGGGAGACGTAGTAGCATTCATAGAGGAAAAGTAAGCGGTATATTTTCGGGGGATAGGAAAAAAGCTCGGAGCAAAGAGTAAGCTCTGCCAAATAAAAACTACTGTTTATACAAAGATTTGTCTTTTGTTTTTTTGCGTTCCGGACATTTTTAACATCCCCTAGTTGACATTCCGAGGCAAAGAATTTATAATCTGTTTATGTATAAAACGGAGGATTTCAAATGGATAAAAAAATAATCGCAGTTATCTGTGCTTCCTTAATCGTAATATCGGTAGCTTTTGCCTCATGCGGAAAAAAGAAGCCGACTATAAACGCCAAAGACGCCACATACGAGGTTGTTACCGACGAAGAGGGCAACACTGTTCTCAATGAGAACGGCGAGATTGAAATATATGTCACCGACGAGGACGGCAAAAAGGTCACGGACGAAAACGGCGAAATTAAAACGGGTGCCGTTCCGTTCCCCGATCAGATAACCGACGGCGTATTTCACGAGACAAAGTATTTTAAAATGGTTTATCCCAACGGCTGGACCGTGGGCAATTCAGGTATAGCCACCTCAAAGAAATACAAGGGGCTCGACGCGCAGGTTATGTATTCCGGCGCGGCGACTGATGACAGCGCAGCGGAAAATGAGGCAAATAACACCGTTTCGCAGTGGAATCAGATTTTGTCGCAGGCAGGCGACGCGGTAACGGGCGTAACCGTTGAGCAGCGTACCGTAACGCTCGAAAAATGCGGAGCCACCGCATACGTAGTCGAGGTCAAAAAGGCGGACGACAAAAACCCGAAAACATATTCCGCATATCAGCTCACCATGGATTTTGTCTGCAACGGCGGGCTTTACCACGTGCAGTGTTTTACCGAGGACGGCAACACCTTTGACGGCAGCCTTGATTTGGCGGCAATGTACGGCGCAAATCTCACAATTAAATAAGAGTTCTAATAAAGAACATTGCATTTGCAAAGCGGTTCACGGGGTATTTGCCTCGGGAGCCGCTTTTTGCCTCCCTTGAAAAGGGAGGTGGGTTGCCGCAGGCAAGCCGGAGGGATTTTCTCAAAAAATAGATTTTAAAAAGAAAGTGCTTCGCTGTTTAATCCCTCAGTCATCTTCGATGACAGCTCCCTTTACAAGGGAGCCTGAACAATCCCTCAGTCTGTTCGCGTTGCTCACAGCCAGCTCCCTTTTCAAGGGAGCCTAATTTAATCCCTCAGTCTACTCACTTCGTTCGCAGACAGCTCCTGACGGGAGAGAGTCCCCTTTGTCGCTCCGCGACATTTCCCCACACTGTGGGGAATCACCCTATGTGAGGGAGCCTTTTGTCGTTTCCCCACACGTGGGGAATCACCCTATTTGAGGGAGCCTAAAAGCCCTCTGTTTTTACCCGAAAATCACCGTAAAAATGTTCAAAACCGTGTTCAATACTTGTCAAAAAGTTCAAAACTCGAAAACGTTAACAATTTGTTCATAATTTTACAACAACATTGCCAATTTTGTTTGCCACTTTTGCCCAAAAATAACAATTCTATTTGTTCAATACAGAAAATCAACAAATTTGTGTGAACAATTTATTGACTTTTTTCGTTTAAAATTCTATACTTTAACTAACCATAGGAATGGTGTAATAGGGCGAAGTGCCCCCTTTTTTGAGGGAGCGCTGCCGCACGGCTGATTTACCGTGCAGTTTCCATCCCGTTTTGATACACATCCTACGGTAATATGCTCGGGTGTGTATCATCAGTTTTCCACCGATTCATTTTTACGGAAGTGGAAACGGTGGAAACCGACCGAGTTAACGTGCCGAAATCGGTTTGCTTTCTTGTAAATCAAAGAGCGGTCAGAAGTACAGCGGATTTTGTGCGAGGAATTGTTGCGGGGAGTGCCGCCCGCAGAAAAAATCGGGTACGCATACATGGTTTTAATGTAAATCTTTTTAGGAGGAAAAAACACGTATGAAAAAATCTACCAAATTGTTAAGTGTCATCTTGGCAGTTGTCATGATTTTCTCAACTATGTCCGTAATGGCGTTTGCCGCAAAGACGGAGTATCAGACCTCTGATAACCTTACCGCTCTTGACGCATACAGCCCGGACGGCGCGGTAACAAGACTCTCTACCGAAGAGAGAATGTCAGTCGTATTTGACTTCCTCGATGTTACCCTTGCCGCCGCGAACATAAACATGGGCGATGTTATTAACAAAGCAGGTTTGCATCTTGTTATCGACCTTCGCTCGGTTAATGCTCTTTGCGGAACCATCGACAGCGCTCAGGCTCTTCTTAACAACGGACTTGTTAAGCTTGTCAAAGGCTTGCTCGGCATAGTTAAAGACGCTAACCTTAAAAACTGGCCGTCGGGCATGACAAGAGAAAACCACGATCAGCTTGACATAGTCAACGGCATTGCAACTCTTCTTAACGACAACGCAGGTCTCGTTAAAAAAGGTTATCAACGACGGCAAACTCGACGTCGGCATTATCGGCAACTTTGTTGATATCTCCGGCGTTAATAAGTACCTCTCGGATCTTCCGGGTATGTTAAAAGGCCTCGTTTATCCGATGTTCGCAAGAGTTGACGATGACATGGCGCTCATCAACACTTATTCAACAACAACCGCAAATCCCGACACTCTTGTCAAGAATGTCCTCATCAACGCTATGTCTAAGCCGCAGAGCTATACTTCTTATAAAGAAGACGCTTCCGGCAACTGCATAAGCAATCACATTGCTCTTCCGACAAGCGCTAAAGCAGGTCTTCGCGATTATTATGTTAAGGGTTCAGACTCTAAGGGTGCTTACATCGAGGTATTTGAATATGATACCGACAAGAAGATGTATGTAGCTCAGGAAGAGAAGTATTATAAGACCAAAGAAACCGATATGGAAGGCAACGGCACAGGCGTTTATGTTTACGCTAACGCTGCCGGCGAAAACGTAAAATATTACGTTAAGGACAGCTACTTCCTTCCCTCACTTGCTACAAGCGGTAAGGTTTCCGAAATCTTCAACCTTGACAGCAATACTCTTGTTTCGGCTCTCTATCAGATAGCTCCCTATGTATTTAAGGATCTTGCTCCCGTTGTTCTCAACGGCTCCGTTAAGATGCTTCTTGCACAGTGGTTCGGCGCTGAAAAGACCGAGCTCTTCGGCGGCAAGGCTTCAGAGGCCACCGCTGTTCTCGCTAAGCTTCCGTCAGATGTAAAGGCATTCTACACTAAGGCTGCCGGCGCATATAACTGGGAGTGGTCGGACTTCACAATAGGCTCCGACGGCAACGGCTATTATCGCCTTGTCAGCAAAGACGGTCTCACAGAGACCTGGCTCAAGTTTGATATGTCCACCGCTAATTCGTTCGCTAAGCTCATTAACTGGAAATACACCATCTCCGGTGATTTCGTTGACGAGTTTATGCCCACAGCTGCAAACAACGGCTCCGTTACTGCTTCGGCAGCGGGTTATACCACCGTTCTTGCGGCGCTCAACGATTTTGTCGGCAAGGCAATCGACACAATGCTTTCGGATACTGCAAAGGCCGCAATCAATTGGACAAAGGGCGATAACTCAAACCTCATTCCCAATCTTCGCAAGGCTCTTCAGTATGTAGCAGCTTATAACCCCGAGTATCTCTTCGGTACCGGCTATGAGACTGTTTATGCAGGCTACTATGACACAGTTGTAGATAAGTCCGCTTCCAATCAGGATGTTGTTACCGCTCTCGGCGCAATCGGCGTTAAGGCTCTTATGCCTCAGATAATTCTCCCGTCGGCTGCCGAGCTCAAGGGACAGAACGTAACCGCTCTTCTCGCTTGCGTAATTCGTGAGCTTGCAACTCAGTTCGTTCCGACTTACAACTATGACGCACTTATTTATGCCGATTACAACTCGAAGACCCTCGTAAAGGGTAAGGACAGCGGCTATTGGCTCGATGTTATCTTTACCATGGGCACCGACATCGGTATGAAGTATCTCTCCAAGCTTGCCGACCTCGGCTCCGATAAGGCTGGCGGCTACCAATTTGAAGCCTCCAAGACTTATAAGCTTGCGGACTTCGAAAAGAACACACGCGCTTGGGAAAAGACCATTGACTGGATAATCGACTGGGCTCTCACCTCTGACAACGAGTGGTGCTGGAAGTTCCAGAAGCTCATCAACACCGGCGACCTTGACCTCGACCTTGCTACCGCACAGGATCCGTGGGTTAAGCTCGACAAGATTATCCGCGACGTTCTTCCTGTTGAGAAGATAATCAACGAAACCGCTGCTGACGGTAAGACCTTCCTTGAGACTGTTCTCAGAGAAGACATTATCGACAGCCTTCTCAACCTTGACGTAAGCAAGCTCCTCGGTACAAACAGTGTTACGGGCATATTCAATATTCCTGCTAACAGCACTCTCAGAACCGAGGCTATGTATCCCGCAGTATTCAGAATCGTAAGAGAACTCCTTAACAAGGTTCTCGGTAAGGTATGCGGCAACACCGCTCTTATCGCCGATTCTTACAATTCAATTGACGCTATTCTTCAGAAGGGCGCTATTGCAAACCTCGCAGAGAAATTGATTTTAGGTATTGCCTATGCCGTTCAAAAAGGCGGTCTTCTTGACGTAGCTCTTCCGTTCGTAAACTTCTTCCTCGGCTGGACTACTAACGCTCAGTCCTATGCTGAGCCTAAGCTTACAGTAGATAAGGGTACACTTAACTATGTACAGCTTACAAACGGCCAGATGAATACTACTCTTAAGGTAACAAACGCATCTGCAGGTATGATCTTAAAGCACGGCGATACATATGATCATCCTTATATGCTCACTCTTAAGTCTGTTACCGTTAACGGCACCGAAATGCTCACAAGCGTCGAAAAGACTCTTTCACCGTATGAGAGCACCGATGTTACTCTTAACACGGCAGTTCCCACAGACAGCCTTGTAAAGGTAACCGCTGTTTACAGCTTCACCTTCAAGGACGGTACTGCTTACAACGGCGACATTACTTCCACTACCTTTGAGTATGCGACCAACGATACAGCCGATACCGTCGGCTCCCCTTGGTCTAAGGAAGATAAGAAGACAAACCTCTATGATGTAGTTAAGATGAAGGGTGAAACCACCACCGACTACCTTGTAACAAGCGCGTCGGCTCTTGCTTCTGCTATTTCAAACATTGCCGTAACTTGGACCAACCAGAGAGATGCTGATTGTAAATTCAACGCAAGCTCTGTTTCCGCTTATGATTCAACCTACTTTGAGTCATCGGGTCAGGCAGAGGCTCTCGTCGGTCAGAAATTCTTGACAGGCGATCCCAACGGTATTGTTACCGTTAACCCGCTCAGACTTAAATCCGATGTTGACGCAGCGACGGTTCCTTCGGGTGCCACATATGCTCTCGGTAACAGCTCGGTAACTGTTTATGGTGAATACAGGAAACGCCATGGTACTCTTACCATGACTGCTCCGTTCGGCAATCTCTATTACTACAATGCGATGCCGATTAAATCTCTTGTTGACAGCGAGTTCAAGGCTAACCGCGATTCTTCTAAGTATCCGGCAGAGGCTTGGAACACTTACTGGACAGCTCTTACCGCTGCCGCTAAGCTCGCTTACGGCCCGTTCAAGAAGGCTAACCTCGGCAATTACAGTGATGCTAATCTCACTGCAGCCATAACCGCTCTTGAAACCGCCGCTAAGGCTCTTGATACAGCAAGCACAACACCTTCAAGCGGTTCCGCAACCGTTACACCGGCTCCCATTGAGGCTGCTCTTAAGGCTGCCGGCGACATCAACTATCAGAACTTCGACCTCTATGCTTATTGGGCTTATGAAAAGGCAATGAAAGCCGGCAACGCTATCATTGACGCTTACAAGGGCCCCGTAGCTCCCGAAAAGTACATTGACGGCAGCTCACTTTCAGAGGCTGAAATTACTGCTATTGCCAACAAGGCAACCGCTACATATAAGAGAGCTATCGTAGCTTCCATGAAGGCTCCTTCAATCGAAGCTCAGAACGCTTATATGGATGCCGTAAAGGCTTACAAGGCTCCCAGTTATTCGGAGCTTGAAGTCCGTAACAGCGCTAAGAACATTGCTTGGTATGCAAGCTTCCTGAAGAGCGCTGCGGTTAAAACCGAAAAGCAGTTCCTTGATAAGGAAATCAAAGCCGCTAAGGCTCAGGACTACAAAGAGGCTGATTACACAGCAGGCTCTTATGCAAGATACACCAAGGCTCTTGCAGCTGCCGAGGCATTAAATGCCAACGCTAAGGCTCTTCAGTCCGAGGTATTCGATGTTAAGTATGAGCTTGAAATCGCTCAGCGCGCTCTTATGCCGAAATCAGCTTCTGCTCTCGAGGCAGGTGCTTACACCGAGCTTGAGGCAGTTATAGCTCAGGCTAAGTCAATATTCACTGACAACAGTGCATATACATTTGACGCTTCTAAGGCTGACGGCCTCACAGAGACCGAAGCTTATGCTAAGCTCGTTTCCGTACTCGGCTATGAGTACACCGATGAGAAGGGCAACACAGCAAACCTTTACAGCGGCTCCGCTGAAAACTATGCTGCAAATGACCGCTTCTATTCAAATGTTGTAGCAGCTCAGATTGACGCTGTTATCACAAACCTCAAGAATGCTATGGCTCCGTTCGTATGCAAGTACGTAGCAGTTCCCACCACAGCGGGTTCAAATGAGGGCGTTTCCGTAACAGAGAGCGCTTCTCTCATCACCGGCGTAACACCCGGTTCGCTTGCTACTGCCGACGACGTACTCGCAAGAGTAACGGCTAAGGATTCTTCGGCTACAACTCTTAATGTTGCCGCTAACGCTGCAGGCCTTTATGGTACAGGCGCTACCGCAACACTCAGCCTCAAGTCGAGCGGTGCTCCGGTTGCTATCTACACAGTCGTTATCTACGGCGATGTAAACGGCGACGGTGTTGTTGACGGATTCGATGCTTCCTCCATGGACCTCGCAATCAACAACAAAGCTGCTCTCACAGGCGCTTATAAGACTGCAGGCGGCCTTGCTACCGGTAAGGTTGACCTCGCTAACTACGGCCTTGTAGTTGACGCTGCTTACGGCGGAGCTGCAATCGCTCAGAAGTAATTTCCTTTAATTACTTAAGTTAAAACCCGGTGGGGGAGTTTTCTCCCCCACAAGGGCGTATGTAATGGGATATTCTTAAAAAGATTAGAGCATATACTTTAAAAGTGCGGCGGAATAGTTTTGTGAAAAACGGAACAAAGCTTGTAAAGCCCGCAAGGAAATAACTTTATTTGTGATAGCGTAAGGGATATTTTCTTTCGGCGTGCCATTTTTATTCACAAATTATTGACATTGTGCTCTCAAAAGTGTATATTTAATATTGATTAAGAATAGAAGGAGGCAAAAAATGACCAAGGCAAAAAAGGCTATTAGCCTTATTGTATCTGTAGTTATGCTCCTTGGCGTGCTTGCAGTCGGCGTTTTCGCAAATGATAATACCGGTGTCGCAGAAAACGGCACTATCGCTTTATCGTTTGACAAGGCGTCATATAGCGCAGGCGATACAGTCAGGGTTACCGTAAAATTAACCACAGATTATTATGCTGCAACGGTTTCTGTTCCTGTTCAGTATGACAGCAGTGCTGTTAAGTTTGTAAGCGGCACAACCGCTTCAACGCTGTTCGGTGCAGGCGATGCAACAAAGACGGTCGTAAATGATGCTGCTGCGGGCGGCAAGACTTATGTCTATGTCGGCGTATTACCGCAGGCTGCCGGCGGAGCTGTTGCTCAGAAGGCAAACGGCGTCGTACTTTCGACCCTCACCTTTACCGCTTCTAAGGCCATTTCCGATACTGCGGCCGCTTTCGGTGTGCTTAACGATCAGAAAACAATGACCAATCTCGGCGGTAAACTCTATGTAGGTTCCTACAAGACCTCTGATGTAGCCTCAACGGTTTATACCACAGGTCAGAAACTTACTTTCCCGGTAATGAAGGCTGCAGCTGCAGCTGATCCGGAACTTATCCTTACCGAAACAGGTGCAGATTACGGTACCGTAATCAGAAAAGACCTTTGCACAGGCTCGGGCGACTATGCCGGCTGTGTATTCGGTATAGACACCCTTAATGGCGAAAACATTGAGGATTATGTTACCACAAAAGCAGGTTCTATTGAAGTAGTTGCCAACGATCAGGGCAATATAACTACCGGAGCAACCATCCTTCTTAAAAATGACAGCGGCGAAGTAGTTGCAACCTATGTATTCATTTACTTCGGCGATGTAAACGGCGACGGTGCAGTTGACTCAGCTGACGCTGCTGCAGTTGAATTGCATGACCAGTTCGTTGAACTTTTGGACGAAGATACAGCTCCTTATTACGCTGCTGAAGTAAACGGCGACAGTGCTATTGACTCTGCTGACGCAGGTGCAATAGAATTACATGACCAGTTCGTTGAATTGCTTAGCGATCAGAATGTACTCGCTGAAGCTTTCAATTCTGCGTGGTAATTGTCATCACTGCAAAACAATTATATATTTACAAATAGGAGATTAATTTATGCTTAAGATGAGAAAAATTTTAAGTGTGGCTCTTGTTGTAGTAATGGCCTTAAGCATGATGGTTATGAGCTCGTCGGCTTTGACTGATGGTAAGACTTTCGGTTTTGTCGTTAAGGCGGATAAAACCGAGAAAGAGATTGTTCCAGGCGCAAAAGTTACTGTTACAATCGCTTTAGATATGTCTGACTATAACCAACTTATGAGTGATATGCGTCTCGCTATCCTCTTTGATAACACGGTTTATACGCCCGACCTTACAACTCGTACGTTTCATGGTGACTGGGCTGAATATGCAAAAGAGACAACAAAACCGACAGTTAACCCGACATTTGCTTCATTGACAATGGCCAACTCGACAATGACAGAGGAAGAAAAAGCTCTGTATAACAGCTGCGTCCTTCAGGTTGTTAATGGCGACACAACAAAAGGTCATTCGGCAAAAACCGGATATAAAGTTACTGAAGAAGCTGATGGCGTTTCAGTTGTTCAGTTTAGCATCGTTTTCAATGTTACCGGTGATGCAGCTGCTCTTGCTGCTGGTAACAAAAACATATTGATTTCCGATGCAAGTGGTTCAAAGGCTCAGTACATTAAGCAGACAACAGGTTCTACTGTAGCTACTTATGTTCCTCAGGCAAGCATTGATACTACAAGAGCTAACATTATGGCTAACATGCCGTCAGCTCCGTCTTATGCTGTAGCTAAGTATAAGACTCAGGTTAAGTTCACAGGCGATAAGACAACTGCTCCGGATGATCTCTTCCAGTTCAGACTTACTTCGGTTATCACAGCTGCTGACTTCGCTGCTATGAACTCAAACGGCAATACAATTAAGAGCGTTGGCTTCATTGCTGCCAACACAGGCGCTGCCGATGCAGATGCTGCTAAGACAGCAGTTGAAAAGGGCACCGCACTTCCGTCAGCTTGGAAGGCTGCTTCTACCGACTATGTAAGTCAGGCAAACGCTTCTTCCGATGCATACTTCGGCGCAATCGTCAAGAATATCTCTCATGCTTCTCAGGCAACTGATATTGACTGCATCGCTTATGTATGCTACAATGACGGTACTGCCGATCATTATGTTTGGTATTCCGCAGCTGTAACTGCTAAAGTTGCTTCAGGATATGATGCTGCTGTTGCTGCTTGGAAAGCTCAGTAATTGAATTTTACCAAGAAACCACAGCGAAACTTTACTATCGGTTCGGCTGTTCAAAACTGAATATTCCGTTCCGACATTAAATTTTATTATTATATCTTGAAAGGAGATTAAATCTCAATGAAACAGGTTTATCAAACACCGGATTTCGATGTTTCTGCATACGAGCTTGATGATATCATCACAATCTCCATAGGCACCGGCCCCGTAGAGGGCGGCGACTCGGGTTGGGTTGAGATCTGACGCTCACGTAGCAATCGATCCGATTTATTAACAATCATAAGCAGAGCAAGGTTCGCCTTGCTCTGTTTTTTTGTGCCCTGTTTTGCATTTTGTGCACCATTCCGTTTCTGTACCCCATTCTGGTATCGTGTGCATATTCTGTTTTTGCACTTAATTTAGGTGCTATATACCTATTCTTTTTTTGTGTGTCATATGAGGAGATTTCCACACACCCCTGCCCGCCCTTTTCACTATTCGTTTTCCACTTCCGTTTTCGTCTTTTTACTTTTCAGCCTCCCTTGCAGAGAGCAAGCCTCGCCAAAGCAGTTTGGAAGCTTTTTGCCTCCCTTGAAAAGGGAGATGGGTTGCCGCAGGCAAGCCGGAGGGATTTCATAGGGATTTACGGAATTTAAAAAGAACGTGCGTGACCTTTTAATTCGCTTTTGTCTCCCTTGTAAAGGGAGGTGGGTTGCCGAAGGCAACTCGGAGGGATTCTGTGGAGTTATATGGAATTTAAAAAGAATGTGCGTGACCTTTTAATTCGCTTTTTGCCTCCCTTGAAAAGGGAGGTGGGTTGCCGAAGGCAACTCGGAGGGATTCTGCGGAGTTATATGGAATTTAAATAGAAAGCAAATTACTTTTTAATCCCTCAGTCTACTCACTTCGTTCGTAGACAGCTCCTGACGGGAGCCCGTCCCCTTTGTCGCTTCGCGACATTTCCCCACACCGTGGGGAATCACCCTTTACAAGGGAGCCTATTACTATTAGTGTGCTTCGCCTTGTAAATAAAATCCATTAAAAAAGCTCCCCTTGGGGGAGCTTTTCGTTATTATTCGCCGCCGGTACGTCTGAAAAGGTCGTTAATATGTCTGAAATAATTTTTGTCTATACCATCTATTGTTTCCTCGGTGGTTCTGAACTGCCAGTTGCCGAACGCTCTGCCGGGAACATTCATACGCGCGTCCGAGCCGAAGCCGCACATATCCTGATAAGAAATGACGGCAAGCTTTGCCGAAGAACGCCACACGGTTTCGATAATCTTGCGGCAGGACGGGCTGTAATATCCGCCGTCGCCCCAGTTATCGCCCGTAAATCCGCAGTAATCAAGCGCAAAGGCTCGCTCTTCGGGCGTTGCCTCCCAAAGCCACGCAAGCAGCGTTGTATTGTCGTGCGTGCCGACATATGCTACGGTATTCAGCGGATAGTTGTGCGGCAGATGTGTGCTGTTTCCGCACGGGTCAAAGCCGAACTGTATTACACGCATACCGGGGAACCGAGTTTTATCAAGCAGCTGTGTGACGTCCTCGCCGAACACGCCGAGATCCTCTGCAATAATAGGAACGTCTCCCATTTCTTCCTTTACGGCGTCAAAAAATTTCATTCCGGGCCCCTTGACCCATTCGCCGTTTTTCGCCGTTTTTTCGTCCGCAGGAACAGCCCAATATGACGCAAATGCGCGAAAATGGTCAATTCTGACCGTATCATAAAGTCGAAAAGCGTCCTTTATGCGGCTGAGCCACCAGGCATAGCCCGTTTTTTCAAGCACATCCCAATTATAAAGCGGGTTGCCCCAAAGCTGACCGTCCTTTGAGAAGTAATCGGGCGGAACTCCCGAAACTCTGCGGCGCACAAAGCTGCGCTCGTCTATCTCAAAAAGCTCCGTATTGCTCCAAACATCGGCACTGTCGGTTGAGACGTATATCGGCATATCGCCGAGTATTTTTACGCCGTTTTCGTTGGCAAACTGCTTTATGCGGTGCCATTGAGAAAAGGCAATATACTGCTCGAATTTATAAAAATCGGCTTCGTCTTTCAACTCGTCTCTGTTTTTAAGCGCATTTTCGTACCGCGCGAATTTTTCATCCCACTCATACCATGGCTTGCCGCCGAATTTTTCCTTTGCGG
>OHKH01000438.1_pt1 | contig 17791 bp, 14 predicted proteins | sample 1568831 | NCBI WGS metagenome assembly OHKH01 (sample SAMEA3879581, study PRJEB24766) | human gut metagenome | biome: human-associated habitat; feature: feces | place: USA | collected 1985/1987
CAATAAAAAGGAAGTGACTTTTTGAAAGAAAATTTCGTTTGAGGGTTCTGTCTGTATTTCTCTGGAAAAAGGCAGGCAGATATGATATGCTAACAGCAGAAGCGGAGGAGAAACGGAGGGATTTACATGGTTTTTACACCATTTAGGCTGAGAGAGTTGGAATTGAAAAATCGTTGGATTATGCTTGCCATGCACACAGGCTTTGCGACAGGCAATGCGCTGACAGAGCGCGACTATGCCTTCTATGAGGAGCGGGCAAAGGGCGGCGCGGCGGCAATCCCCGGCGGATTCGGAACGGGCAAAACAATGACCCAGCATCAGCTTGCAAAGTGGTGCGACGCGGATATTATTATCTATGTCGGCTGCGGCGAGCGCGGCAATGAGATGACCCAGGCTCTTAAAGAGTTCGGCGAGATATCCGACCCGCGTACCGGCAAGCCCCTGACGGACAGAACGGTGCTCATAGCGAACACCTCGAATATGCCCGTCGCTGCGCGTGAAGCTTCAATATACACCGGTATCACCCTCGCCGAGTATTACCGCGACATGGGCTATCACACGGCTATCATGGCGGACTCCACCTCCCGTTGGGCTGAGGCTCTGCGTGAGATATCCGGACGCCTTGAAGAGATGCCCGCCGATGAGGGATTTCCGGCTTACTTGCCGTCGAGACTTTCCGAGTTCTATGAGCGCGCAGGCTATGTTAAGAATCTGAACGGCACCGAGGGCTCGATAACGATAATCGGCGCTGTTTCGCCGCAGGGCTCCGACTTTTCCGAGCCTGTTACCCAGAACACGAAGCGTTTCACTCGCTGCTTCTGGGCGCTCGATAAGTCGCTCGCCTATTCGCGTCACTATCCCGCGATAAACTGGAATACGAGCTATTCCGAATATGTCAACGACCTGTCCGCATGGTACTATGACAACGCGGGTCCGGAGTTCATGAACTACCGCGATGAGCTGTGCTCCATCCTGCTCGAGGAGAACAGCCTTATGGAGATAGTCAAGCTTATCGGCGCGGACGTTCTGCCCGACGATCAGAAGCTTGTTATGGAAGTGGCAAGGGTCATCAGAGTCGGCTTCCTGCAGCAGAACGCCTTCCACAAGGAGGACACCTATGTTCCGCTCGCGAAGCAGATGAAGATGATGGAAATAATCCTCTATCTCTATCACCAGTGCCGCGAGGTCGTCGCAAAGCAGGTGCCGATCTCGAAGATAACAAAGCTCGGTCTGTTCGATAAGCTCGTCAAGATAAAATACGATGTGCCCAACGACAGACTCGATATGTTTGACGATTACCGCACTGAGATAGACAAGGCGCTCGCTCCGCTGCTGCGCTGAGTCCGCTTATTCTGAAGGCAAGGAAGGATTTAAACAGCTATGATTTTTGAACACATCGGTTTAAATCAGATAAACGGTTCGCTCGTTGTGCTTGACGGCGTCAAGGGCGCGAGCTACGAGGAAATGGTCGAACTCAGGCTTGAGGACGGCACCTCGCGCGCGGGCCGTATAGTCAAAATAGACGGCGAGCTTGTGGTCATTCAGGTCTTTGAGGGAACTCGCGGAATATCGATGAACAACAGCACCACCGTGCTCTCCGGCAGACCCATGGAGATGCCGCTGTCGCCTGAGATACTCGGCAGAGTTTTCGACGGCCTCGGCAGACCGATAGACGGCCTCGGCGAGATATATCCCGAGTGCCGCCGCGATGTCAACGGCTCGCCCATAAACCCCGTTTCGCGTGTTTATCCGCGAAATTATATAAACACCGGCATATCTTCTATAGACGCGCTCGCAACGCTTATCAGAGGCCAGAAGCTCCCGATATTCTCGGGCTCGGGCATGAAGCATAACGAGCTCGCCGTTCAGATAGTCCGCCAAGCGAACGTTGCCGACGGCGACGATTTCGCAATTGTTTTCGCCGCCATGGGCGTCAAGAACGACGTCGCGGAATATTTCCGCACTTCGTTTGAAAACGCGAACGTCATGAACCGTGTTACGATGTTCATGAACCTCTCGAACGACCCGATAATCGAGCGTATCATCACGCCTCGCTGCGCGCTGACCGCCGCCGAGTATCTCGCGTTCGATCTCGGCAAGCAGACGCTTGTTATACTGACCGATATGACCTCATATGCCGAGGCTCTTCGTGAGTTCAGCTCGTCAAAGGGCGAGATTCCCGGCAGAAAGGGCTTCCCCGGTTACCTCTATTCCGACCTCGCGTCTCTCTATGAGCGCGCCGGAATAGTCGAGGGCAAGAAGGGTTCGGTCACTCAGATACCGATTCTCACCATGCCCAACGACGATATAACGCACCCCATCCCCGACCTCACGGGCTATATAACCGAGGGTCAGATAGTGCTTGACAGAGGACTCGACTACAAGGGTATCTATCCGCCCGTCAGCGTCCTGCCGTCGCTGTCGCGTCTGATGAAAGACGGTATCGGCGAGGGCTACACTCGCTCCGACCACAGTATGCTCGCAAACCAGCTCTTCGCGTCCTATGCAAAGGTGCAGGATGCCAAGGCACTCGCGTCTGTTATAGGCGAGGATGAGCTTTCCGCATCGGATAAGCGCCTCATGGAGTTCGGCAGAGCGTTCGAAGAGAGATTCATCAACCAGGGCTATGACGAGAACAGGACGATAGACCAAACACTCGACCTCGGCTGGGAGCTGCTCTCCATGCTGCCCGAATCCGAGCTCGACCGTGTTGATGAGGACGTTCTCAAGGAGCATTATAAGCCTGCACAGCAGTAAAGAAAGGGGGAGAGCGTCATGGCACAGGTATTCCCGACAAAAAGCAATCTGATGAGCACGAAGAAGTCGCTGGATCTCGCCAAGCTCGGCTATGATCTGCTCGACCGCAAAAGAAATATACTCGTGCACGAGATGATGCAGCTCATAGACAAGGCGTCGAAGATACAGCAGGAAATAGATGAGACTTATTCAAAGGCTTATCTTGCGCTCCAGCGCGCGAACGTCACGCTCGGCATGTGCGCCGAGTTCGCGCAGGCGATACCGGTCGATGAGTCGCTCGATATAGATCTTCGCAGCGTCATGGGCGTTGAACTGCCGGTTGTGACTCTCGGCGATGAGAAGCTCGATATGTATTACGGACTCAACTCGACGAATTCACAGCTCGACGAGGCTTATCTGAGCTTCGTGCAGGTCAAGCACATGACCGCAGAGCTCGCGGAGATAGAGAACAGCGTATATCGCCTCGCCGATGCGATAAAGAAAACGCAGAAGCGAGCAAACGCGCTCGACAATATCATGATTCCGCAGTTTACTGCGACGATAAAATATATCACCGAAGCTCTTGAAGAAAAAGAACGCGAGGATTTCTCGCGCCTGAAAGTCATCAAGAGACAGAAGGAAGAAAAAGAGTCGTAAAATCAAATCAGCCCTCCCGCTTGGGAGGGCTTTTGCATTTGTGCTGTTTTATTTTTTATTCCAACTCATCAGATAATCTTCTTCTCCGGTCTCTTCATCAATGCCGCGCGAGTCTATTGAAAACAGCTCGCGGCGGTAGAACTTCACGGCTCCGGAGTTTTTTATGTATACATTGAGCGTCAGCCGCGTGTGGTTATTTTTTACAAAATCCAGCAGTTCTATTCCGATGCCCAGATTCCGTGCGGCTCTGTCCACGAACAGCCCCTCAATGTGTCCGCCGTTGAGCCCGATGAAGCCGTCAGGTTCGGCTTCTGCGTTTTCGTGCACATAAATTTCGGCGCAGGGGAGCGCGGCTTTCACCGCTTCAAAATTTTCGTCCCAATAGCTTTCTTTTATGAATCCGTGAGCCTCTTTGTTCGCACCCAGCCATATCTGCATAATGCGCGGCAGGTCGGATTCCTTGAATTTTCTTATCATAGCGATTCTCCGATTTCAATGAAACAGGCGCGGCAGTTTGTTCTGCTGCGCCTGCTGTTATGCCGGTTTTATTTTATCAGATACACCGTCGCCGCCATGAGAATTTGGCCGGTGTAATATGTCGCAAGCTCGATTGTAACGAGCGGGTTCTTTCTCTTCACGGGCGTGAAATAGACGAATGCGAGCACCGAGTCGCTGATTACAAACACAACCGAAGCGATGGTGGTTATAATAAATGTCAGCGAGTGCGTAAGATAGAGCATATAGCCCGAGACGCAGGCGCAAAGCGCAATGACGAAGAAATAGAACACGCAGAGAATATACATCTTGCTGTCGAGCTTCATCTTGACCGCTTTTATGATAATGGCGATTATCGCGGTTATTACAAACGCCGCTATGTATGGGATTATCGAGAAGGTCGGCTCCGCTTTGTAAAAGGACGCAAGGTAGAAGAAATGCCCTATCAGAAACGCGAAAGTGCCGAGCGCGATGAGCTTGTTCTTGTATTTCGGCGCGATCTCTTTTATGCCGAGCAGAACGTCGCCGCCGAGCCCGAACAGCAGTCCGAACGCCACGAGGCAGAAATAGAACGGGTGGACTAATTTATCCGCCTCTTCAATGCGGTAGCAGAAGCCGATAAACGCCATGGACATGAAGCCGAAGCTCGAAATGAACTTGCAGAGCATACCCTCGAATGATTTTCCCTTGCGGCGCAGAAGAATCGTGAGCGTCGCAAATATCGCCGTCACAACGGAGAGAATGGGGATGAACATATACCAAATATCCTTTCTTTCTTGCCGCGTTGCGGCATAGTTTACTTTTGAGCTGCTTTCTTCACCTTTTCCCAATATTCCCCGGCGGTGCGTTCGGTGCGGTTGTCGCCGAACTCATAGTATACCGCGTCTTTTATCGCGTCCGGCAGATACTGCTGCGGCGCCCAGTGGTTGCGGTATGAGTGCGGATAGATATAGAACTGTCCCTTGTTCGGGTTATCCTCGCCGTCGCAGTGGACATTCTGTAATTGCCTCGGAACGGGTCCCGTGCGGCCTTTCTGCACATCGGCCATCGCGGCGTTTATCCCGTTGTAGGCGGAGTTTGATTTCGGGCTCGTCGCCACAAGCACAACCGCATCCGCGAGCGGTATCCGCGCCTCGGGCAGTCCGAGCATATTCGCCGCGTCAACGGCGGCTTTTACTATAGGTATTATCTGCGGATACGCAAGCCCGACATCCTCGCACGCGCAGACCATCAGCCTGCGGCACGCGCTGACAAGGTCGCCCGCTTCGAGCAGCCGCGCCAGATAGTGGAGCGCCGCGTTCGGGTCGGAGCCGCGCATCGATTTCTGATATGCAGAGATTATGTCGTAGTGCTCGTCGCCCTCGCGGTCGTATCGCATCGCGCTGTGCTGGGTCAGTTCCTGCGCGCGCTGAAGAGTTATCTTGCAAACGCCGCTTCCGTCGGCAGGGGAGGAGAGCACGCACAGCTCAACGGAGTTTATCGCCTTTCTCACATCGCCGCCGCAGGCGTTGGCAATGTGCTCAAACACTCCGTCCTCTATATCATATGTCTCGTGCCGCTCGGTGCCTATATAATCAAATGCACGCTTGACGGCGGGAATTACATCTTCAGCCGAGACAAATTTGAATTCAAACACGGTCGAGCGGCTGAGAATCGCGTTGTATATATAAAAATACGGGTTCTCGGTCGTCGACGCTATAAGCGTTATGTCGCCGTTTTCTATGTATTCGAGCAGCGTCTGCTGCTGCTTTTTATTAAAATACTGGATCTCGTCGAGATAGAGCAGAATGCCGTTTGGCGCGACAAATGTGTTGAGCTTCGCGACAACATCTTTTATATCTGCCGTCGAAGCGGTCGTGCCGTTTAATTTAACGAGATGGCGGTCGGTCGTCTTTGCGATGATGCTCGCGAGCGTCGTTTTGCCGACCCCGGACGGACCGTAAAAGACCATGTTCGGCAGCTCGCCCGAAAGTATTATATTTCTCAGCGGCTTGCCCTCGCCGAGCAGATGCCTCTGACCGACGATATCGTCGATAGTCTGTGGGCGCATTCTCTGCGCCAGCGGTGCTGACATGATCTTCCTCCTCTCCGCTTGCTACAGTACCATATTATATTAAATTTTAATGATTTAGTCAACATGATTTAAAAAGTGTGCGGATTTGATGAACGGCTTGTGAAAAAGGAATAAACAAATACATAATCTTTAGAGAAAATATTGACAGCGCAAAAAAATCTGTTATCATGAACTTGAAAGGAGAATCGGTATGAAAAAGAAACGCACGAAAAAAGAGATAACCAACCGTGAGATGTGGCTGGGTATACTGATAGCGATTTTTGGCGCGGTCGTTGACTTCTGCTTTTTCGGCTTCAGCTATTCTGCCGACCCGCAGGGCGAGCATGGCGAGATAACCACCGCATCTATAGTACTCTCTGTTATATGGATAGCACTTTCGCTCGCGGGCGCGTTCTTAATGAGCTATTTCTTAAACGACAGAAGCTTCCTCTTCGGCTTCTCCGGCTATCTGATACTCTCGCTCGTTGTCGTCTATCCGCTGCTCTACGGCTACTGCGCGTCGCTCTATCCCGCGTATGGGCTGATAGCCGAGAAGCTATTCCGCAGCAAGACCATGCTCGAAAATATGCCCGATTCGTCTCTGATATTCGAGCCGCTGCGCTTATTGCTTGTCTATATTTTATATTTTCTCGGACGGCGTCTTGCCAAAAAGCGCGCCGCCTGAACATAAAAAATACCGGCAGTTCTGCATGAAAACAGGACTGCCGGATTTTTTATTTTATCTTTAATTATTTGCCGAACAGCAGGAGCAGGAAACCGGCGGCAACAGCCGAGCCGATAACGCCCGCGACGTTCGGACCCATTGCGTGCATGAGCAGGAAGTTCGTCGGGTTTGCCTTGCGTCCCTCGACCTGCGAAACGCGCGCCGCCATGGGAACGGCGGAGACGCCTGCGGAGCCGATAAGGGGATTGACCTTGCCCTTGGTGACAAGATACATGAGCTTGCCGAGAAGCACGCCGCCTGCGGTCGAGAAGCAGAATGCAGTCAGACCGAGGATGATGATGAATATGGTCTGCTTCGACAGGAAGGTCTGACCGTTCGCCGTTGCGCCGACGGTAACGCCGAGCAGAATGGTGACGATGTTGGTCAGTGCGTTCTGTGCGGTGTCGCTGAGTCTTTCAACAACGCCGCTCTCTCTGAACAGGTTGCCGAGCATGAACATGCCGATAAGCGGAGCGACGGAGGGAAGCATGAAAGCGCAGATGACAAGCACGACGACGGGGAAGATAATCTTCTCTGTCTTGCTGACGGTTCTGAGCTGCTTCATCTCGACCGAGCGCTCTTTCTTCGTGGTGAGCAGCTTCATGATCGGGGGCTGAATGATCGGGATAAGAGCCATATACGAATATGCCGCAACGGCTATCGGTGCGAGCAGGTGAGCTGCAAGCTTTGATGCAAGGAATATGGCCGTCGGGCCGTCCGCGCCGCCGATGATACCGATAGCGGCAGCCTCCTGCGGGGTGAAGCCGAGCAGGATAGCGATGGTGAATGCAACATAGATGCCGAGCTGAGCGGCAGCGCCGAGCAGCAGGCTCATCGGGTTTGCGAGCAGGGGACCGAAGTCGGTCATCGCGCCGACGCCCATAAAGATAAGGCACGGGAAGATACTGCTCTTGACGCCTGCGTAGATAAGACGCAGGATTCCGATGTCATACCAGTGCGCGCCCTCCCGTATCGTCGTACTCAGCGGGTCGATGATACCGGTCGGGTCATCCATAAGACCTGCGCCGGGCAGGTTCGCGAGCAGGATGCCGAACGCGATGGGAAGAAGCAGCAGCGGTTCGAATTTTTTAGCGATGGCCAGATAGAGCAGGACGAACGATACGAGGATCATTACGCCTTCTCTCCAGGTGAGCACGGCGAGACCCGAGCTCTCCCAGAAGCCTTTCAAGATTCCGAGTATGTCCATTTGCTATCCCCCTTAGCCGACTACGGCGAGCAGTGCGTCCGTAGCGACGGTCGAGCCCTTCTGGACGGCGAGCTGCTTTACGGTGCCGTCGCAGGGAGCGACTATTTCGTTTTCCATCTTCATAGCCTCAAGAATGAGGATGACTTCGCCCGCCTTGACGGCAGAGCCGACAGAGACATTGACGCTCAGTATCGTGCCGGGCATGGGCGAGAGAACCTTCTGACCGTCTGCGGCTGCTGCGGGAGCGGCTGCAGGAGCGGGAGCTGCTGCGGGGGCGGGAGCTGCTGCGGGGGCAGCGGGTGCGGCTGCAGCAACGGGAGCTGCGGGAGCGGCGTCGGTAACAGCGGTGATAACGGCGTCGGTCTCCTCGACCTCAACCTCATAGTTTTTGCCGTTTAATGTAACAACATATTTCATGATGATCGTTCCTTTCAGGTGTTGGCGGCGAGCCGCATCAGTCTTTCTTCTTTATGGATTTGAACAGCAGCCTGTTGAGCGGGATGCCGCTCTCGTCGCTGACTATAGCCATGATGACCGCGGCGGTCGGCTCGTCAACGCCGTCAAGTTCGAGCGTGCCCTGCGACTGAGTGCCGTGCAGAGGAGTTCCGGCAGCAGCGCTCTGCTGCACGGGTGCGGGTTCATCGGAAGCAGCATCCTTCTTGCCCTTCTTGCCTGCAAGATTCTCGCCGAGTCTGACGACGCGGGAGATTATCATTATCAGCACGGCAAGGATAATGAGCAGCAGGAATACCATAAGTATTCCGAAGAGGGAGACCTGAAGAGCGAAAACAAGCTTTTCACCCAGGGGCATACCCATGTCAAAATTATCAAACATTGATAAAACCTATCCTTTCTGCCGAGGCTCAGTCGAGTCTCTCTATCTTATATGTGAAAGTGTTTTTCTTTCTCTCGTCGCGCTTGTCGAAGAATGCTTCCGCCTGAGTCGGGAAAGCGATATAGGAGAGAACATCCTCGTCGCAGGTCGCTCTGTCGCCGAGATACTCTCTTGCGGCGGGGAGACCGGGCTCAAGCAGGTCTGCGTAGCGGCAGGTTATCGGCTTCTCGTCGCCGAGAACCTTCTTCTGGAGCTCCTCGTTTATCTTGCCGGGAGCCTTGCCGTATTCGCCCTTGATATAGTTCTTGACTTCCTTGGAGATGTTCTTGTATCTCTCGCCCGCGAGCACGTTCGCGGTTGCCTGAACGCCGACCATCTGGCTCATCGGGGTGACGAGCGGAGGATAACCGAGGTCTTCGCGGACTCTCGGAGTCTCTGCGAGAACTTCGTCGAGCTTGTCGAGCTTGTTCTGAGCGGTGAGCTGAGCGACAAGGTTCGAGAGCATTCCGCCGGGGATCTGATAGTTGAGCGCGTCGGTCTGAGTGGTCAGCACGACGGGGTTGAGCAGACCGCTCTTGAGAGCGTCGTTGCGGACGGGCTTGAAGAAATCGTTTATCTTCTTGAGCTGCGCCATGTCGAGCGGAACTTCGTAGCCCTCTTTCTGGAGGATATAAGCCATGGTCTCTGTGGGCGGCTGAGAGGTGCCGTTGGAGAAGCAGGAGATAGCGGTGTCGATAACATCCGCGCCGGCTTCAACAGCCTTCTGCAATGTCACAGGGCCGAGACCCGTGGTCGTATGGGTGTGGACGATAACGGGGAGACTGATGTTCTCCTTTATGCCCTTGACAAGATCATATGCTGTCTGGGGATCCATGATGCCCGCCATGTCCTTGATGCACACGGACTGAACGCCCATGCTCTCGAGATCTTTTGCGAGCTTGATGTAGCTTTCGATGTTGTGGATGGGGCTCGTGGTGTAGCAGATGGTGCCCGATGCGTGAGCGCCGCACTTGATAGTCTCGTCAACGGCGGTCTCGATGTTTCTCAGGTCGTTGAGCGCATCGAATATACGGATGATGTCGATGCCGTTTTCAACACTCTTTCTGACGAAAAGACGAACGACATCATCGGGATAATGCTTGTAGCCCAGAAGGTTCTGACCTCTGAGGAGCATCTGCAGCTTGGTGTTCGGACACGCCTTGCGGATCTTGCGCAGGCGCTCCCACGGATCTTCGTTGAGATATCGCAGGCAGGAGTCGAACGTAGCGCCGCCCCAGCACTCGAGCGAATAGTAGCCCGCCTTGTCAAGCTCGGGCAGTATTGCCTCGAAATCCTCATAGGGCATACGGGTCGCGATAAGCGACTGGTTCGCGTCTCTGAGGACAGTCTCAGTGAAATTTACTTTCATATATTTCGCTCTCCTTTGGATTTTATAAACTTATTTGAATCAGAACTCAATGCGCGAAGCAATGTAGCTCTCAAGCTCGTCTATTGCGATGCGCTCCTGCTTCATCGTGTCGCGGTCGCGCACAGTCACGCAGTGATCCTCGACGGAGTCGAAGTCATAGGTGATGCACAGCGGAGTACCGATCTCGTCCTGGCGGCGATAGCGCTTGCCGATGGAGCCGGTCTCGTCGAAATCGACCATGAACTTGCGGCTCAAGTCGTCGCAGATCTTTATAGCCTCTTCCGAAAGCTTCTTCGAGAGGGGAAGCACCGCGGCCTTGTAGGGCGCGACGACGGGGGAGAGATGGAGCACCACGCGGGTGTCGTTCTTCTCTGCGTCGATAACTTCCTCATCATACGCTTCGCACAGCAGCGCGAGTACGGTTCTGTCGAGTCCGTAGGTGGATTCTATTATATAGGGAATGAACTTCTCGTTTGTCTCGGGATCGAGATAGTCCATCTTCTGACCGCTGTATTCCTGATGTCTCGTCAGGTCGAAGTCCGTTCTGTTGTGGGTGCCGTTTATCTCGCCCCAGCCGAACGGGAAGAGGAACTCGATGTCGCACGCGGCTTTCGCGTAGTGGGCGAGCTTCTCATGGTCGTGGAAGCGCAGATGCTCGGGAGCTATGCCGAGATCCTCAAAATACTTCTTGCCGAATTGCTTGAAGTAGTCATAGAGCTCGTTGTCGGAACCCTTCTTGCAGAAGGTCTGGAACTCCATCTGCTCGAACTCTATTGTTCTGAAGGTGAAGTTGCCGGGGGTTATCTCGTTCCTGAACGCCTTGCCGATCTGACCGATGCTGAAGGGCAGCTTCGCTCTCATCGAACGCTGGACGTTGAGGAAGTTTACATATTCACCCTGGGCGTTTTCGGGGCGCAGATAGATAACGCTCTTTGCGTCGTTGGTGACTCCGCGGTAGGTCTGGAACATGAGGTTGAATTCTCTTATGTCCGTGAAATTGTGCTTGCCGCAGTGGGGGCAGGGGATCGAATGAGCCTTGATGTACTCAAACATCTCCTCTTTCGTCATCTTGTCGGGGTGCGCGTCGGGATCGAAGTTCTCGATGAGCGTGTCCGCTCTGTGGCGCATCTTGCACTCCTTGCAGTCGAGAAGCGGGTCGGAGAAGCTGGCGATGTGGCCGCTTGCCTCCCAGACTTTCGGATGCATGAGAATGTCTGCGTCAACTTCGTAGCTGTTCCTGCGCTCCTGAATGAATCTCTTGCGCCAGGTGTCCTTGACGTTGTTCTTCATTCTTGCGCCGAGCGGGCCGTAATCCCAGGTGTTCGCAAGTCCGCCGTAGATGTCGCTGCCGGCGAAAATGAAGCCTCTGTTTTTACACAGAGCGACGATTTTTTCCATTGTTTTTTCGGTATTATTTAGCATAAGCGCTTACTCCCCTATTATTCATTGTAGCCTATAATAATCTAAAAAATGCCAAAAGTCAAGGCGCGTAAAAGAGATTTTGAGCCCTTGTCCGCCCGTCTTTTTGTGCGCTTTTTCGGGTATATGTTTTTGTCTGTGCATTTTGCCGAAAATAATGCTGTGAAAGGGCTTAAAAACATAAACAGTAACGAAATATCGATATAAAAAGCGCAATAAAAACTTTTTCGCCAAAGCCGCTTTGAAAAATATTTTTTTGCCCTTTCATGGCTTTTTCAACACCGTATTGACAAATCCGTGTTTTAATGTAAAATTATAGTATTATCTATAATGGGTAGATATTTGAGAAAACAATGCAAAGAGGGGAAGACTGTGGCAAGACAGGAATCAAAAGTTTCGTCATTCTTTCAGAAGATAGGCCCGATGGTGGGCTACAATGCCGCGAGCATACTTTTCGGCGGCGGCGGATACATCATCTCGCTCTATTTTCTGTCGTTTTTGACCGAGGTCGAAAAGCTCAGCGTCGATCAGGCGGGTATGGTTATCGCCATGGCTCATATCTGGGACGCCGTAACCGACCCCGTCATGGGTATTATAACCGACCGCACGCGTTCGAAATACGGCAGACACAGAAGATATCTGCTCTGGGGTGTTATTCCGATAGCCGTCTCATATTTCTGCCTGTGGAACTCGTTCGGCATTTCCGCGACTGGCAACAAGACCGCGACGATGCTCTACTACATGCTCGCGTATATGCTCTATAACACGGCGCTGACTCTCGTCACCGTGCCGCATGTTGCGATGCTGCCCGTTATCGCGCCCGATTATTCCCTGCGCACTCAGTATAACTCCGTGCAGTATATAATGAACTCCGTCGGCATGGTTTCGTCGTTCCTGCTCGTGTCGCTGTCGCTCGGTTTTACGAACATGGAGATGACCGCCGCGTCAAGACCGAAGTTCATGTTCTTCGGCGCAGTGTTGTGCCTGTGGTTCTCGCTGCCGCTGCTCGTGACTTTCAAATGCACGAAAGAGCCGAGCTCGCTCGACATGAAGCTGCCGCCTTTCAACGCGACTATGCTCTTTGAAGAGTACAAGCAGGTTTTCCGCAACAAGGCGTTCAGACGCTATTTTGTCCTGAGCTCGATGTACACCATGGCAAAGGGCTTCTATGCAAACTCCAACCAGTATTTCATCAAATACAGTGCCCAGCGCTTCGGCTATTTCAACACCCTGCAAACGATTGCGGGCGCGGCCGAGGCATCCGGCTTCCCCGTCAACTATCTGCTGACGATGAAAAAAGGCAAGCAGCTGTGCGGAAAGCTCCTGACTCCGCTCATGGCGGCGGGACTTATCATAAACCTGTTCATCGGCAAGAGCACTCCGCTCTGGGTCGTCATTGTTTCGATAATCCTCTATAACTTCGGCTTCTCCGGCCCCGGATTCACCGCCACAAATATCCAGCCCGATGTCACGGATGTTGACGAGATGATAACCGGACGCCGCCGAGAGGGCGTTATCTCGACTTTCAATACGCTCATCAAAAAGACCATAAACGGTCTCATGAGCGCGTTCACCGGGTTTATTCTTAAAGGCTTCGGCTTCCGCACCGGCGCAGAGGGCGCGAATGCCCTCGAACAGACCGCAAAGGGCATATTCGGACTGAAGGTGACTTACTGCATCCTGCCGCTCATCTTCGTCGGCCTCGTCTATGTCTGCGTGTTCACCTATAAGATGACCCGCGAGGATCACAAGATGATAACCGAGGCTATAAAAGAGAAGAAAGAGACCGGCAAGTGCTCACTGACCCCCGAGCAGATGAAACGCTGCGAGGAGATAGCGGGTCAGAGCTTCGGCGATATGTGGATCGGCAAACCCTCCGCAGAGACCCTTGTGACCGAGCTTGACTAAAAGACCCACGAAAGGATCAATAAATTGTCTACCAAGAAAGAAAACATCAGAAATTTCAGCATCATAGCGCATATTGACCACGGCAAATCGACCCTCGCGGACAGGCTCCTCGAGCTCACCGACTCCGTGGCGAAGCGCGATATGACTGCTCAGATACTTGATAACATGGATCTTGAGCGCGAGCGCGGAATAACTATAAAGGCGCACGCGGTCAAAATGGACTATACCGCGAGCGACGGCGAGGTCTATGAACTGAATCTTATAGACACTCCCGGCCATGTCGACTTCAACTACGAAGTCTCGCGTTCCCTTGCCGCCTGCGAGGGCGCGGTGCTCATAATCGACGCGTCGCAGGGAATCGAAGCGCAGACGCTCGCAAACACATATCTGGCGCTCGACCACGACCTTGAGATAGTCCCCGTTATCAATAAAATTGACCTGCCCGCAGCCGACCCCGACAGAGTTGCTTCCGAGGTCGAGGAGGTCATAGGCCTCGATTGCTCGAACGCTCCGCGCGTCTCGGCAAAGACGGGCGAGAATGTCGAAGAGGTGCTCGAACGCATCGTTCTCGATATCCCCGCGCCCGTAACGGATGACAACGCGCCGCTCAGAGCGCTCATATTCGATTCTGTCTATGACAGCTACAAGGGCGTTATCGTTTATGTCAGAATAAAAGAGGGCAAGATAAAGCCCGGCGACACCATGCGAATGATGGCGACCGGCGCGCAGTTCACGGTCGTTGAAGTCGGCTATATGCGCGCCACGAGTATGGAGCCAGCCGATGAACTGACCTCCGGCGAGGTCGGCTATATCACCGCCTCGATAAAGACCGTCAGTGACGCCCGCGTCGGCGACACCGTGACTACCGCGGAGAACCCCGCAAAAGAGCCGCTTGCAGGCTACCGCAAGGTGAACCCGATGGTTTTCTGCGGCGTATATCCCGCCGACGGCGCGGATTACGAGAACCTGCGCGACGCGCTCGAAAAGCTCCAACTCAACGACGCTTCGCTTTCATATGAGCCGGAGACCTCCGGCGCGCTCGGCTTCGGCTTCCGCTGCGGCTTCCTCGGTCTGCTCCATCTTGAGATAATACAGGAGCGCCTTGAGCGCGAATATGACCTCGACCTCGTAACAACCGTGCCGAGCGTTATATATAAGATACACCTGACCGACGGCAGCGTTATAGAGATAGATAACCCGACCCACTATCCCGACCCGGTCAATATAGACTACAGCGAAGAGCCGTTCACCAACGCGCATATCTATTCTCCGCCCGAATATGTCGGCGCGATAATGGATCTGTGCCAGGAGCGCCGCGGCGTGTTCAAGAACATGACCTATATCGCCTCCGACCGCGTGGACATCCTCTATGAGCTGCCGCTCAACGAGATAATCTATGATTTCTTCGATTCGCTCAAGTCGCGCACCCGCGGCTATGCGTCGTTTGACTATGAGATAACCGATTACCGTCGCTCGAACCTCGTTAAACTCGATGTTCTCCTGAATGGCGATATAATCGACGCGCTCTCGTTTATTATCCACGCCGACAAGGCGTATGGACGCGCGAGAAAGATAGCCGAAAAGCTCAAGGATAATATCCCGCGTCAGCTGTTTGAGATTCCGATCCAGATAGCCATCGGCGGCAAGGTCATAGCCCGTGAAACAGTCAAGGCGATGAGAAAAGACGTTCTTGCCAAGTGCTATGGCGGCGACATAACCCGAAAGAAAAAGCTGCTCGAAAAGCAGAAAGAGGGCAAAAAACGTATGCGCCAGTTCGGCACGGTCGAAGTGCCGCAGGAGGCGTTTATGGCGGTTCTCAAGCTCGACGACGATTGATAGACAAAACAAACAAAGCTGTAAATTACCTGCCCTGCGGCGATCAGTAATTTACAGCTTTTTGCTTTTTTGACTGTCTGTGATTTATTTTTTGGCGGCAACGCTTTTCTGCATACTGTCAAGCTTAGCAAGAACGGCGGCGTACATATCGCATATTGAAAGCGAAATGAAGTCGGCGGACTGCGAAAAATCGTTGTTGACCCATTCCTCGATTGTGCCCAAGGAGCCCTTGACCATAAATGTGTATGTCGTGTTTAGGACCAGGTCGTCCAAGTCGGGGAATTTTTGCCGCCACTCGTTCGTTATGTCCTGTCTGTTTATTTCGCAGCACTTGTCTAAAAACTGTTTGCTGCCGTATTTGCCGAACAGCGCGTCGCAAAACGAACGCTCAGCATCCACGGTCTCTATTATTTTGTTTATACGGGGGAAGTCGCTTTTTGTGTAGTTGCAGTTTCTCACGGCATCGCAGAGGCGCTCGTAGACTATGCTTTCTATTTGCCCCAAAAGGTCGTAAACATCGGCATAGTGGGCATAGAAAGACCCTCTGTTGACGTTGGCTGCTTGGCAGAGCTCCGTTACCGAAATTTTGTCTATGGGCTTTTGCTTGAGCAGTGAAATGAAGCTCTCGCAAAGCAGCTGCTTTGTTATTAAAATGCGGCGGTTTTCCATGAAATCTTTGCCTCCGTAGGTTGTCAACTGAACAAAAAGCCCCGATTTGTTCAGCTGCGCACAAATCGTAAATTTTTGTTGATTGACGCAACAAAGCGTAAAGATTATACTATAAATGCAGTTATAAGTCAATCTTACAATGCGAAGGGAGGGGACGAAATGGAAGCGGCATTGGAACTGTTGCTTAAGGCACTCGAGTGGTCTGGCAAGGCACTTTATTGGGTTACTATAGGCCCGATAATAGAGCTTATAAAGCTGATTTTCGGAATCGCTTAAATTTAACAAGGAGGGAAAAGTAATGGAGATTATCCAGAGAATTTTAGAAGCGTACTTTGAGTATGTAAGATTTATTCTTGAGCACATTTTCTGGTTCATTCCGAAATAAGAGAGACTGCATTTTAATGCAGAGCTGAAGAAAAATTCAAAGGTCATAATTCGAGCGGTTGCTGCGATTATGACCTTCTTTTTTTTATTTGTTTTCCGCGCCGGAATCAGTTTTTCGGGCTGTCCGCGGCCGCGCCCATCGTCATGACGACTGTCGTCGGTCACAAGCCGTCCGCCGTATTTTTCGGCGGTGTCTCTGAGAATCCTCAATCCGTAGCCGTGCTCGCCCGTGCGGCTCTTTTTCTTGTCCTCATAGTCCGGAGCCACATTGTTTTCGCCGGTTATGTAGAGCATCCCGTCGCTCTCGTCTGTAAAGCTCTTTATCTTTACATATCTTTTCCCGTCGATTGCCTTCGCTGCGTTTATCGCGTTGTCAAAAATGTTGACATACGCCTTGCAGATATCGACTTCTTCTATGCCGAGAGTCTCCGGAACGCGCAGATCGAAGTCGAAATCAATGTCGTTCTTCCTGCATTCAGCCGCTTTGTTAGAGGCTATCGCATTTACGAGCGTATTTTGGCAGAAACGCTCAATTTTTATATCAGAAACTTCTGCCTTGAGCTGAGCGAACATCTTTTTCGCCGACTCCTTGTCGCTGTCCGTACCGTTCTCAATTATTTCATAGGCGGTCTGCACCATGTTGGCGAGGTCGTGACGTATCTTTCTCGCCTCAACGCTGTTTTTCTCGACATTCTTGTAGTATTCGAGGTTGACGCTGTTCTGATATTCCTGCATCTTGAGTTCCTCGCGCAGCTTCTCGTTCTGCGAAGAGCGGTTCATGACATAGAAAAGTATGACGTCTGCGGCGATACTGAAAATTGCGACGACGGCAAAAACTATTATTGTTGTGCGATCACGGTCTTTAAAAAGGGAAAGAGGGCTGTTCTCGCCCGCCCAATTGAAGTGATTTAACAGGATTATGCAGGTGTCGAGCAGCAGCATTTGACTCAGCGGAAAGATGATAAATGCGAGCATTGAGGTCGGTTTTATTGACCCGCCCTCAAGCTTTCGCTTTCTGAAATATGTAAACACAATAAAAACCACTGTGTACACGAGCAGAAACGGCGTGAGAACCAGATTGGCCTCAGGATCGCTGCCGCCTATCTTCAGTATATTCGATACCGTAACCAAAACGGCGGTGAAGCAGGATTCTAACGCAAAAATTGCTATCGACACAAATGCCTTCGTTCGGAACTTGTCCTTGTATAGCACCGCCGCGCAAATGAAATAATACGCGAGCGGAAGCAGAACCAGAAACGACGGAGCAACAAAGGTCACGAATTTCTGGGACAGCACAAGAAATGTAAACGGAACGGTGGTTATCAAAAAGACAAGGTGTTTATTAAACTTAGGCGTCAGGTTATACCAAAGAAAGCCGCCCTGAAGCAGAGCGAGCATTATGTTGTTGACATACCATAAAAATTCGTAAATAGATTCGGACATTGTTTCCCCCTCCCCCC
>OHKH01000465.1_pt1 | contig 16817 bp, 15 predicted proteins | sample 1568831 | NCBI WGS metagenome assembly OHKH01 (sample SAMEA3879581, study PRJEB24766) | human gut metagenome | biome: human-associated habitat; feature: feces | place: USA | collected 1985/1987
ATACCTTTTGAGTATTGTGAGCGAGATTTCCTCTCTCGGAGTTGACGCCGTTATACTCGATTCCGTGGAATTTCCCGAGAGTATTTATCTCGACAAGGCGGTATTTTCGGGCGAAGAAAAGAGCATAGAGAGCCGCAACGCGGTTTTACATTCATTTATAGAAAAGGTTAAAAACGTGCTCGGCGACAAGCCGCTCTGCGTTATGCTCAGCGCCGCGGACGCGCTCAGCGGAAACACCGCCCGCTATGACGGCTCTCTCTTTGACAGTGCCGCCGATTTTGTGGCTGTGGACTTCAGAAAATCGGCGCAGAGAGACGGCTTTGCTTACGGAGAAAAAACATATTCCGCCGAAACCACCGATGAAAAAGCTCTGGTTACGGACTGTATACCGCTCTTAAGCTCAAAGCTTGACGAAAACTATCAGACCGGCGGATTTATACCGGTTATTGACGACAGCTCGATTATTTCCGAGCTTGACAGCCGAAATGTCAACAATTATGTTTTATTCGGCGAGGGATAAGCTATTATTTTAAAAATACTTGACAAAAGTTCATTTTTCTGTTATTATCGCACTTAAGATATTCCTTATGAAGGGGAGTAGCTTTTACCCGGTGGTCAACATCATGTTGCCGTTCGGCTTCTGGTCACCGAGCCTTATTAAGGTAGCAAGACCTTCGGCAGAGCTAAATTCTGTCGAAGGTCTTTTTTCTTAAAAAAAGCGGCTGCTCTTTTTAAAAAACAGGGAGGAAAAAAATGAAATACTATCTTGAAAGCTCTTCCGAGGTTTTCGGCGAAGTAAAAAGCACCGAAAACGGTCTCACTTCCGAGCAGGCACGCCGGCGTTCTGCCGAAACCGGCAAAAACAAGCTTGCCGAGGGCAAGAAAACGCCGCTGATACTGCGTTTTCTCTCGCAGTTTGCCGACCCGATGATAATCATCCTCATTGCCGCGGCGGTAATATCGGCAATAACCTCCGTATTGCAAAAAGAATTCCCATCGGACGTTATCATTATAATGTTCGTCGTAATAGTTAATGCCATACTCGGCGTATATCAGGAGAGCAAGGCCGAAAAGGCCATAGAGGCTCTTCAAAAAATGGCTGCCGCAACAACAAAGGTCTTGCGCGACGGCAAGGTATGCGAAATACCGAGCGAGGACCTTACCGTAGGTGACGTTGTACTGCTTGAAGCCGGCGACGCTGTTCCGGCGGACGGCAGAATTTTTGAAAGTGCAAGCCTTAAAATCGAGGAATCGGCACTTACGGGTGAATCCGTACCCGTCAACAAATTCATAAAAGCCATAGGCCTTGAGGGGCAAAAAGACGTCCCCCTCGGCGACCGAAAAAATATGATGTATATGGGTTCAACCGTTGTTTACGGCCGAGGCAAAGCCGTTATAACAAGCATCGGTATGGACACCGAAATGGGCAAAATAGCAGGTGCGCTCTCAAGCGCAAAGGATGAGCAGACGCCGCTTCAGAAAAAGCTCGGTCAGCTCTCAAAAATCCTCAGTTTCATAGTCCTCGGAATATGCGTATTTATGTTCGCCTTCGATATAGTCAGAGCTCTTGTAACAGGCACGGAAATGAATCTTGACTTCCTGCTCGGCTCGTTTATGCTCGCCGTATCGCTCGCGGTTGCCGCTATCCCCGAGGGTCTTGCGGCGGTAGTAACGGTTGTGCTTTCGATAGGCGTTACCAATATGTCAAAGAAAAATGCCATCATCCGCAAACTCACCGCAGTTGAAACTCTCGGTTGTGCACAGATAATCTGCTCCGATAAAACCGGTACGCTCACTCAGAACAAGATGACCGTAGTTGAGCATTACTGTGACAACGAAAAAATGCTTGCCGAGGGCATGGCTCTCTGCACGGACGTAAATCTTGACGATGACGGCAATCTTGTAGGCGAGCCCACGGAAATGGCTCTTGTGGCATACTCTATGTCGCTCGGTATGAATAAAAACGAGCTTCTGAAGAGCGCGCCGAGAGTCGGCGAGGCTCCATTTGACTCAAATCGTAAAATGATGTCCACAATTCACAAGACTGCGGACGGAATATTACAGTTCACCAAGGGTGCTCCCGACGAGATATTAAAGCACTGCACAAAGATATTCAAAAACGGCGAAGTCAGCCCTCTTACGGACGCAGACAGAGATGCCGTGCTCAAAAAGAATAAGGAATTTGCCGACAGAGCACTTCGAGTTCTCGCCTGCGGCTACAAACAGCTTTCATGTGTTCCCGAGGATCAGTCGCCCGATAATATCGAAAACGAGCTCGTCTTCTGTGGCCTTGTAGGTATGATAGACCCCGTAAGGCCCGAAGTTAAGGCGGCAATCGAGGAATGTCGCGGTGCCGGCATAAGACCCATAATGATAACCGGCGACCACAAGGACACCGCTGTTGCAATAGCCTTGGAGCTCGGCATTATAAAGGACAAGAGCGAGGCCATAACCGGCGCGGAGCTTGATGATATTTCCGATGAGGACTTCAAAGAAAAAGTCACACAGTACTCGGTATATGCCAGAGTTCAGCCCGAGCATAAGGTAAGAATAGTAAATGCCTGGAAGAGCCGCGGTATGATAACGGCAATGACGGGTGACGGCGTAAACGACGCCCCCTCCATTAAGAGCGCGGACATAGGCGTAGGCATGGGCATTACAGGTACTGATGTAACAAAGAACGTTGCGGATATGGTCCTTGCCGACGATAACTTCGCCACCATAGTATCTGCTGTGGAAGAGGGCAGACGAATTTACGACAACATAAGAAAGTCAATTCAATTCCTGCTCTCGTCAAATCTCAGCGAGGTAATGGCTATTTTCACAGCCAACCTGCTCGGCTTCACAATATTAAAGCCCGTACATCTTCTCTGGATAAACCTTGTTACCGACTGCTTCCCGGCTCTCGCCCTCAGTATGGAGAAGGGCGAAAAGGACCTTATGAAACGTCCGCCGCGTAAATCATCGGACGGCATTTTTGCAGGCGGCGTCGGCTTTGACGTAGTATACCAAGGGCTTTTCGTAACGCTTCTGACACTTGCCGCTTACTTCATAGGCCACTTTATGGAGGCAGGCAGATGGGAAATTACCGAGAGTGCCGACGGTATGACCATGGCATTCCTTACAATGTCAATGTGCGAAATATTCCACTCGTTTAATATGCGTTCGCAGCATGGCTCAACCGTATCAATGCTCCTTCACGGCAGCTTCAACAAATACATTTTCGGGTCAACCGTACTTTCCCTCATAACAACTGCGCTCGTTATAGAAGTACCGTTCCTTGCAGACGCTTTTGATTTCACCACTATTGACGCTCGCGAATTCTTCACGGCTCTCGGTCTTGCGTTCCTGATAATTCCTCTCGTTGAAATTGTCAAGGCAATAGAGCGTGCCGTTATAAAGAACAAAGCCAAAAAGCAGACCGCAAAATAAGCTTTGGCGACAAAACAAATACATGTTTTTCAAGGCACGGCAGTAAGAAATACTGCCGTGCCGTTTTATTTATCCCGCAGCGGCTTAATACTGGATTTTTGCGGTGATTTATGTTACCATAATAAAAAAGGCATCGGCGATGGGCGCCACCATTTAAAAAGGAGCGGAAAATATGAATCTTATATTCTTAGGAGCCGCACACGAAGTCACGGGAAGCTGCACGCTTCTCACCGCCTGCGGCAAGAACATTTTGATTGACTGCGGTATGGAGCAAGGACCCGACACATATAAAAACCGGGACATTCCCGTATCTCCCGCCGATATAGACTGCATTTTTCTGACCCATGCTCACATAGACCATTCCGGCAAGCTGCCGTACCTTACGGCAAACGGATACAAAGGGCCGATTTACGCAACCGCGTCCACAGCGAAGCTCTGCAGAATTATGCTTGAGGATTCTGCGCACATACAGCAGTTTGAAGCACAATGGCGCAACCGAAGGGCAAAACGTTCGGGCGAAGCGGGATATGTTCCGCTCTACACCGTAGAGGACGCTCAAAAATGCTGTTCTCAGTTTTTGAGGTGCGAATACGGTGTGGATTACCATGTTTTTGACGGTGTATCCATAAGCTTTACCGATGCGGGTCATCTTTTGGGCTCATCGAGCATTACAATAAACGTCACCGAAAACGGGGAAACCGAAAAAATAGTTTTTTCCGGCGACATAGGCAATACCGACCAGCCGATTATACGCGACCCGCAGTATATTACCGACGCCACCTACGTCATAACCGAAAGCACCTACGGAGACCGCAGTCACGGCGAAAGACTCGACTATATATCGCAGCTCGTGCCCATACTTGACCGCACCTTTGCACGCGGCGGCAATGTAGTTATACCGTCGTTTGCCGTCGGCAGAACTCAGGAGCTTTTATACTTTATAAGGCAGATAAAGGAAGAGCGTATGCTCAAAAACTACAACGACTTCCCCGTATATGTGGACAGTCCCCTTGCAGTTGAGGCCACCAACGTTTTTTGCGACAGCTATTCCGACTTTGACGACGAAGCGGCGTCGCTTATCGAAAACGGTATAAATCCGATAGCCTTTCCTAACCTTTATGTCTCCGTGACAAGTGAGGAATCAAAAGCAATAAACTCAGACCCCGCTCCGAAGGTCATAATTTCGGCAAGCGGAATGTGCGAGGCCGGCAGAATACGCCATCACCTAAAGCACAATTTGTGGCGACCCGAATGTACGATTCTATTCGTCGGCTACCAAGCCGTAGGAACACTCGGCAGAGCCATAACCGACGGTGCGACGGACGTAAAGCTCTTTGACGAAAAAATCCATATAAGTGCGGAAATAGAGCAGCTTCACGGCATAAGCGGTCACGCCGACAACGAGGGCTTGTTAAAGTGGATGAAAAGCTTTAAAGCTCCGCCAAAGCACGTATTTGTAAATCACGGCGAGGACACGGTGTGCGAAATATACGCCGCACGTCTTCGCGACGAACTGGGGCTTTCCGCGAGTGCCCCGTACAACGGCGAGGAATACAGCCTCACCGAAAACAAGGTTCTCGTTGAGGGGAACCGCGAAAAGATAGTTAAAAATACAGCCTCGCAAAACGCCTCTCGCCGCGTAAGCACGGTTTATGAGAGACTGCTCTCGGCACAAAAGCGTCTCCAAACGGTTGTGGCACATAATGAGGGCGGTGCAAACAAGGATCTTGCAAAATTTGCGGATCAGATAATTGCGCTTTGCGAAAAATGGGACAGATAAATGACCGAAATTACACTTAACAACGACGAACATATCGAATACCTCAGCAGGGACTTGGGGCTTATCGTCTCAAAGGAGCACACCTTCGGCACGGACGCGCTGCTGCTTGCCGACTTTGCGTCGCCGAAACGATATGACGTATGCTGCGACTTCGGTACGGGCTGCGGCATAATTCCCATGCTCTGGTGCAGGGACGGCTGCGGCAAGGAAATATCCGCAGTCGAAATCCAGGAAAAGGCGTGCAGTCAGCTTACGCGCTCCGTCAAGGCAAACGATTTGCAGGACAAACTCTTTGTGTACAATGCTGATTTGAAAGAAGCTCCGCGGATATTTCCGTGCGGAAAATTCGACGTGATAACGATGAATCCACCGTATAAGGCGGAAAACGCCGGAATAAAAAGCCAAAAGGAAAACGAAAAAATAGCCCGTCACGAAACGCTGTGTAATCTGCGCGACATAACAAAAGCCGCGTCGAAACTTCTGAAATTCGGCGGCAAGCTATGCATTTGCATACGACCCGAGCGCCTTTTTGAGACGATGGAGGCAATGAAGGAATATAAAATCGAGCCGAAAGCGCTGCGCCTTGTTGCAGCTTCACCCGAAAAGGCTCCGTGGCTGTGCCTTGTAGAGGGCAGACTCGGCGGAAAAACGGGCATAACGGTCAAAAACAATCTTTTTATATACAAGAGTAAGGACGTTTTGTCCGACGAAATGACAAGAATTTTAGGTAAATACAGGGAGGATATGTAATGACGGGAAAGCTTTACGTTGTCGGCACTCCGATAGGCAACCTCTCGGATTTTTCTCCCCGTGCCGCAGAGTGCCTCAGGAACTGTGATTTTATAGCGGCGGAGGACACAAGAGTCACCCTGAAGCTTTTAAACAGATTTGACATAAAAAAGCCGCTCATCAGCTATTTTGAGCACAACCGCCGTGAGCGCGGCGAAATAATTCTTGCGCGTATTCTCGGCGGAGAAAGCTGTGCGCTTGTCACGGACGCAGGTATGCCGGCAATTTCCGACCCCGGTCAGGACCTTGTTGACATCTGCATTGCATCGGGAGTAAATGTTGTATCCGTCCCCGGCCCCACCGCATTTGCCACAGCCGTGGCGTTGTCGGGGCTGCCGTCCGGCAGATTTACGTTTGAAGGCTTTTTGAGCGTAAATAAGCAGAGCCGCGCCGAGCATCTTGACAGCATTAAGGACGAAAAACGCACCATGGTGTTTTACGAGGCACCGCACAAGCTTTTACGCACGCTTAAGGACCTTTATGCCTGCCTCGGTGACCGCCGTATAGCGATTATTAAAGAGCTTACGAAAATCCACGAAAATGTTGAGCGCACCACGCTCAAAAATGCGTGCGAAAAATATGAAAACATACCTATCAAGGGTGAATTCGTATTAGTTATAGAGGGAGCGCCGCAGGCCGCTCCGGAGATTTACACGGTGGAGTCCGCCGTCGCGAAGGCAAGAGAATTCACAGATGACGGAATGTCGAAAAACGAGGCGGCAAAAAACGCGGCAAAGCTCACCGGAATCAAAAAGAGCGACATATATAAAATCCTGACGGAGGAATAATAATGGAATATTGGTACTTGTGGCTGCTTCTTATCGTCCTGTGCGTCATTACGGTATTTGTACTTAGCAAAGCCTCGGCGGCGGCTAAAAAGCACAACAACGAGCGTGACGCTCTTTTGAGAGAATATGACAGAAAGAAAGCTCTCAAGGATGAGTTTTCATTCTTAACGCGTGAAAAAGCGGAGAGTTCCGACCCGGAAACCCTATTAGAGGGTGTTTCGGCGGTCTTGCAGGCAAAAACGGAAAAGGCCGAAGACCCTGAAAAGGTATTCGGCAAATTTACAGAGACGCAAAAATACATTTACACTCTATACTATTTTTTAGAGGATACCGAGAGCGATTCCCTCTCGTTCTTTTTCAGAAACAACGGTGAGCCGCTGACATCTCTCGCTTCAAAGGCACTCTGTGCCGTCGGCGAAAACGAGCTTTCTTTGATTGTCGAAAAGGAATTTTCGATGTACGATGAAAACAATGAGGAAGTCTCCGTGGACAAGGACAAAATTGAAAATCTTGACGGCGAATTCAAGGCGAAGCTTCAAAAGCAGCAGGTTTTAAACAGCATAAAAACATATATTATAAAAAATATCGATATGCTGTCTTAAAAGAGGGAGAAGCTCATCCGCGGCTCTTTTCCGCCGCTAACTCGGCAGCTCTTTTGCGTATCAGCTTTTCCGAATGCTCCACAACGGTTTTTACGCATTTCGGTTCGGCGATATTCTTTTGCGATTCCTGATTTGCCTCGGCCATCAGCTCCCTTATTATATCCGTCATCAGCACGCTGCCGAAGACCGGACTTGTCTCGCAATCGAGCGATATCCACTTTTTCGGAATATAACCGCCGTTTGCGGCGCAAACAGCCATACGGTATATCGAAAGCGCAAAATAATCTTTCAGCTTTTCCGGCGAACCGCAGTTTATCATACTGTCATTGAGCATAACGGACGCGCGAAAAAGCGTACTCGTGCGGTATTCTCCGTCCTGCACGGTATCGGTCATATCAAATTCCTCGCTCAGAGAGCGTCTTGTATCGACCTGACCTAAGAGGTAATCGCAGCTCACGTCAAAAAAATTCGACGCGCGGCACACAAAGTCAAGGCTGCACTCCCTTATACCCTTTTCATAGTGCGACAGGAGCGACTGCGACACACCGAGCATTTTTGCGGCGTCCTTTTGGCTCATACCGCGCTCCCTGCGAAGCTTTGTCAGCCTTGCGGCAAATACGGAATTCATAAAATGTCCCCCAAATATTACAAATTGTATTATAATTATATATCAAATTAGACTGTTTGTACAGTATTATCCCCGGAAGGAGCAAAGCAAAATGAAAGCTTATAAAATTCACCTGATCCGCCATGCCATGACAGAGGAAAATCTTGACGGCAAATATATCGGTCAAACCGATGTGCCGGCATCCGAATACGGGCTCAGGCAAATCAAAGACATCATAGATGAATACGGCGGCTATCCCGAGGTTGACGCGGTGGTTTCAAGCCCCTTAAAGCGTTGCACGGAAACCGCAAAGCTCATATATCCCGACAAAGAGCCCATGATTTTAAACGGGCTTATAGAGTACGACTTCGGCGAATTTGAGGGCAGAACCGCCGACGAAATGAAGGATGATGACGCCTTTAAAACTTGGCTGTCGGGTGAGCACCCGGAAACGCCCGTACCCTTCGGCGAAAGTCAGGCGGCCTTCAACGAGAGAGTCTGCTCATGCTTTGCCGGGCTTATCGACGGAATTATAAAAGCCGGCGTAGAATCGACCGCGGTAATAACCCACGGCGGAGTTATTATGTCGCTTATGACTGCGTTTGCCATACCGTCGCTGCCCATGCACGAGTGGATGGCACCGAACGGCACGGGATATACCCTCAGGATAGACCCGTCCGTGTGGAGCCGCGGTCAGAAGCTCGAAACCTTTTCGGAATGTCCGGCCGTGGCACTTTCCGACGACCAGGAGCGTGAGTTATGGGACTTTTACCCGACAGAGCGAGACGACGAATACGATATAACCGAGGATGTATACGGCGATAGCCCCGATGAGGACGAGGATTTCTGGAAGGGCTTATAAGCACTTCTTCTGCACGGCAGGTTTTTTCGGCGCGGCGATTATATAAAAAATTAACGGGCAGCATAAAGCTGCCCGTTAATCGGAGAGATTCTGTACGGTCTCTTTTTAGAGGAGAAACTTAAAAAACATCAAAGACGTCCGCAAGGGGAGGCTCACTTTATCTCCCCCGTCTTTGTTCTCAAATTATATCATTTCGGTTTTTAAAAATCAGCAAAAGTGCAAAAATGTCGAAAAATGGGTACATAAATGTCGAAATTTGTCGAATAAGAATCGATAAAGCGAAAAAAAGCTTTTGCTCACGGATATTTTAAGTCTGAAAAAAAGGATGTAAAAACTCGGTTTTTACATCCTTTTAATGCTTTTACGACCGTTTATTTATCTTCCTCGGACGGGTGCCAGTTAAAGGTATAATTCATATTGTCTGTGCAGTTAAAGGTCACGGTTCTGTCACCTATATACGAGAGACTCCCCTCGCCCTTTGCATAAGACGTTATCGTCATATTCTTGTAGAATTCAACCTTTGCCACCTCGTCGGTCACAGCGTCAAACGTAGCAATTATTACCGGTGAATTGTATGCTATCTCATAATCCGACACCGAAAAATAGCTCTCGCCCTTTTTAAGCTCGGACAAAATCGCACTTTTGTCATGCGGAGAAAACGCGTGTGCTACGGCAGACGGATCATTTTTGAGCGTTATTATAATTGTGCGGCTATAAGAAACGGGCACGTTGTTTTCATCGGTGTCCTTTTCATATGTGGGTGTGAGCGAAGTAATTACCGACTGGACATCGTCCATGGTGAGGCGTGAGGCACAGCTGTCGCCAAGCAGATAGACCTTATCGGTAAGGTCCGTACCCTGTTCATATTTTTCGCCCACGGCCTCGGGGAAATAATCATCCTTAAGCCCCTTCTGAACAAAATCCTTATAGAGCTTGAAGGCGTTTTTGAGAGTCTTTGACTCCTCACCTGATATTTTTACGGTGTCGTTGTCTATCCAAAAGTCCTCTTTCGGTTCGGTTTGCGGTCTCTCGGTCTTGACTCGGTTAAAATTTTCGTTGAAATAATTGAGTACCGCCTCCGAATTATCATAGAGCAGAGCTTTTTCGCTGTCGGAAAGAAGATTCATTATGCCGTCGAATATATCGCGGTTATTATCATAATAACGAGAGCGAATGTCATTGTAATTGAGCTGTACCGTGCTGTCGTCGTTTATATCGTCGGTATTCTCAAACAAAGCCGTCAGATCGCTTATTTTATCAGGTGAAAAAACCGGCTTCAGCTGTGCGTATGTAAACGTAAATTCTGCGTCGTGAAGATCTGTTTTCACATATGCTTTTTCAGGCTCATCGCCTCCTGCGCCGATGCTGCACGACGAAAACATTGCCGCAATAAGCACAAGTGCCGTAACGACGGATAATAATTTTACGGTTTTTCCCATAATAACGCCCCTTACAATAATATATAAGTATACTTTTTCATTGTAACAGATTTTTCCGGATTTAACAACAGAAAAAACAAAAAAATGCGAAACGCTCTTTTTCGCGTTCCGCATTTCATTTCGATTATTTTAAATCAATATTCGTCCTTTAAGCCCTCGCTGTCATAGAGGAACGCGGTTTCAAGAAGAATGTTGATGCCGGCCTCGATGGTTTTGGGGTCAAGATTGTCGGCTGTATCGCCTCTTGTGTGGTAATATCTCGCCGGAGTGGGGTCCATGGCAGCCAAAGCAACCGCCTTCATACCGCCCTGCTGAATTGCCGCAGCGTCGGATGAGCCGAAGAATACGCTGCTGTACGGAAGATTGTAGCCTGCGATATCGCTCGCGTGCTTAACCATGGCCGCAGCCTGCTTGTCAAGCTTTACGGTGCCTGTCATATCCTTGTTGTAAACGCCCATATCGTCAAAATCGCGAAGGGTGTCGGTTCCTACGAACACAGTCTCGACATCGTCCTCGCCGCAGTGCTTTTTAACGTACTCCTTAGCCCCGCGGAGACCTGCCTCCTCACACGCCATAGAAACACATACAACCTCGGTATTTTCAAATCTGATGTCATTTGCCGCCATATAGCGCAAAACCGACATAGACGCGAACACACCGGTGAGATTGTCGTTAGCACCGGGAACACAGAGCTTCCAGTTTACGAACTTGCTGCACATAAGTATGGGAATAAGGCAGACAAACAAAACAACTATTGCCGTAACCCTTACGCCGTTCGGAACATCAAAGAACGATACTATTGATGCCGCAAGAGTAATGGCAATTGCGCCGAATGCGAGGGCTATCATAGTAGTGAGCAGCTTGCCGCCGCCGAGATGAGTAAAATACCATTCGTAAGCGGAGTCGATATGTCCGCTGAATACAATGCGACGCTTTGTCTCACCTGCCGCTTTTCTTGTGCAGACTACATTGTAAGTCTCTCTTTTCGGGAAAAACGGATCGAGAAACTTTTTATAAAGCAGAAACTCAAAAAACGTGAATATGATCGCGAGAGATGTGAGCACTACGGAAACAACGGAAAACGCCGTTGACGCGCTCGGCAATACGTCAAAGTAGCTCAAAAGAGTCAAAATTACCGAGATCGTCATAAGAATTACATCAAGCGGCACCCAGCCCATAAACGCCTTCGGGTGAAGCTCAAATTTCTCCTTGACCACAGAGTCGGCTACCTTTGACATGGAGTCCGCAACATAGTCCTGAGCCTTGCGCTCATTTTCTTCACCGGACGGGCGAGGACCTATATCCTTGCAGACCTTTTTGATTTCGCGAATTGTGTAATTCGTCATTTCCCTGACTTTTGAGGGATAATTCGGATTGCTTTCGCTTGCTTTCATTAAATCAGCTCCCTAAAGTTATTCCCAATTCACTTAATTTACATTTGTCTATTATTTTAGCACACTTTCTCGGATAAGTCGAGAAAAAATTTTAATTTGACCGCACGGGAATGATGTTTTTGCAAAAAACAGCGGACACCGTTTTCCGAAAAGTCCTTTAAAGCAATCATTTAAGCTTATCGAGCGGCAACTCGTATGCAGGAATAAATTCCTCCAAAAATATATGCGCTTCCCTGCATTCGCTCTCGTCGAGCACTTTTCTTATTGTCCTTTCGGCATCCTCAAATTCACAGTTGCCTGCCTTGCGTTCTTCTATGCACTTGATGTAGGCACTCAGCTTATCCGCCGCCTTTATCAGCCGCCACAGCTCCGCGTCGCGTTCCTCCTTGAAAAACAGCGGTGAAAACTCCTCGCTCAAATCGTCCGGCAGCATATTCAAAAGCCTTTGGCAGGCCTCCTTTTCGACCATACCGAAAACGGAGCGCATCTCGCTGCTGTAATATTTTACGGGGGTGGGCATATCTCCCGTTATGATTTCGGGGGTGTCGTGATAAAGCCCCAAAAGAGCGGCGCGCTCGGCATTGTATTCTTTGCCGAGTCGCTTATTTCCTATAACGGCGAGGGCGTGCGCTATTGTGGCAACCTCGCCCGAGTGCTGACTCAAATTTTCATATGTTGTGTTGCGCATAAGTGCCCAACGGTTTATATATTTGAGCCTTGAAGTAAACGCAAAAAACTTGCCTTTCATAAATATCTCCTTTAAAGAAAAATCAGGCTACCCCAAAACTGAGATAGCCTGTGTTAAGCCGATTATCAATAATTACGATTGCCGGTATGATACCAGAGTATGTAAAACTCCGTATCGTTGCGGTAATAAGAATCGTAATTCGAGGTAGCGTTGCCCATATAGAAGCCCGCAGTCTGAAGGCCGTTCTCAAAAGCGTTCGCCATTTTTCTTGAACGCATTCTGATTTTAAGGCTCATAACCATTTCATTGGGATTTACGGAGCCCATCTTAAAGCCGGTGAGCCACCAATGGCCGCCGCCCGTCCACGCATCGCGATAGAAAAATCTGTTCTTCACGGCATATGTATTGGGAGTCAAATACAAATCGTAATACATATTGAGCAAATGGTCGTTGTCGGCACAATTGTAAAGCTTATCGTTGGTCTCGGGGTCCTTTGTGTAAACGCCGACCTCACCGCCGCCGAAGGGGCCGTACTGACCCTTCCAAAGCTGAATTCTCCAATCAAGACCGTCATAGTAGAAATCAACGGTCGTTGTGAGGTATCTCATATTGCCGAAAATTGCCGCGTACTTGTCGTACTGACTGATAAAGTTGGCGTCTCTCTGCCAGGAATCCATAAGCGAATAAAAAATGCCCTGCTCTGCATCGTAACCGAAGCCCATATTGTTTACAAAAGCAGCCAAAGTCTCGGGATCGGCGTTCGCAAGAGCACCGAGCACCGCAGAGCCCAAAGAGCCCATAGAACTTGCGGCGCTGTTTCCGCTTGCAGATGTTGTGTTGTTAAAATCAGGCGTTGTGACCGACGGAACATTCAGCGAGGACGAAGCTTTTGCCGCTGCCGTGGTTGCCGCCGCGGTGGTTTCACCGCCGGTGGTCTCTTCGCCGGTTGTGGCCTCGCCGTTTTCGGCTGTGGTCACGGGACCCGCTATAACCTGATTACTTCTCGTTATTTCCTCGTCGCCGCCCTTTTTTGACTTGCATGACGAAAAAACACAAGCTATCATAATAAGCGCAATAACTGCGGATGTTATCCTTACAGACATACTTTTCATTTTATCACCATCCGTTAGATTATAAATCAAGAGTATTATTGCACACTTGATTTGTAAAGTCAACAGATAAAGCAATTTTAATTTGCCTATCTCTGTCTTTTATAGTATAATTGAACAATAAAATTTTAGGTGGTACAAAATATGAGCGAAATAAAAGACATCGGGCTTTACGAATCCGGTGAAAGAAAAATACAGTGGGTAAAGGCGAATATGCCGCTTTTGCGCGCACTCGAGGAGGAATTTTCGGCAGACAAGCCCTTTAAGGGACTTAAAGTTGCGCTGTCGGTTCACCTTGAAGCCAAAACCGCATATCTCTGCCGCGTTCTCGCCGCAGGCGGCGCAAATATGTATATTACGGGCAGTAATCCGCTCTCAACTCAGGACGACGTTGCCGCGGCACTCGTAAAGGGCGGACTCAATGTATTTGCAAAGCACGGCGCGTCGGCGGAAGAATACCACGCGCACATCGAAAAAGTCCTCGAATGCGGCCCCAACGTGATAATCGATGACGGCGGCGATCTCGTAAACACCATTCACAACGAATACCCCGACCTCACAAGCGGCGTTATAGGCGGCTGTGAGGAGACAACTACGGGAATTATCCGCCTCAAAGCCATGGAAAACGACGGCAAGCTTCGTTTCCCGATGGTTGCCGTGAACAACGCCAAGTGCAAATATCTGTTTGACAACCGATACGGCACGGGTCAGTCCGTATGGAACGGCATAAACAGGACAACAAATCTGATAGTTGCAGGCAAAACCGCGGTAGTGGCGGGCTACGGCTGGTGCGGCAAGGGCGTTGCAATGCGTGCCAAAGCTCTCGGCGCAAAGGTGATTGTCACGGAAATTGACAAAATCAAGGCGATGGAGGCGGTTATGGACGGCTTCTCCGTAATGCCTATGGTTGAGGCGGCGAAGTACGGCGATTTCTTTATAACCGTGACCGGCTGCGACAATGTCATCACCGAAAAAGCGTTCCTCAATATGAAGGACGGCGCAATAGTTTGCAACGCAGGTCACTTCAACGTGGAAATCAACATTGACGACCTTGAGAGGCTCGCGACGGAAAAGGAATTAAAGCGCGACAACATAATGGGTTATAAAATGCCGACAGGCGCATGGGTAAACCTCCTCGCCGAGGGCAGACTCGTAAATCTTGCCGCAGGCGACGGCCATCCTGCCGAAATTATGGATATGAGCTTTGCTCTGCAGGCTCTCTCTGCGCGCTACGCCGTTGAAAATCGCGACAAGCTGAAAGACGGTGTAAACGTTGTTCCGGAGGAAATAGACTGCCGCGTTGCGGAAATGAAACTCGCGTCATGGGGTATAACAATTGATGCGCTCACCCCGGAGCAGGAGAAATACATAAACAGCTGGAACGTATAATATACAATATATAATCGGGGACTGTGAAATTCACTTTTTTACAGTCCCTTTCATTGACAAAACGCGGTTATTCTGTTACAATTCTATGCGTTAATATTTGCGCCAATAGCTCAGCTGGATAGAGCGTCCGCCTCCTAAGCGGAAGGTCGGGGGTTCAAATCCCTTTTGGCGCGCCAGAAAAGGACAGATTTCGTTAGAAATCTGTCCTTTTCAACTAAATCCACCCTTGCGGGTGGGTGAAACATTGCTTCGCAATATGAAATACGCTTTCAGCGTATGAAATCGCTGCGGCGATGGGTGGATTTAATTTCATTTTCTGCGTAGCCGAAAATTTCATCAAAACCGTAGGTTTTGATTTCATCGTGAGCAACGCGAACGATTTCATTAAAAATTCCGAGAGTTCAACTCTATCCACAAAAAACATAAAAACATCTTTTCTGTCCCCCACAGCCACAAGCAATGCCGAAAGCCTTTGTTTTCAAGGGCTTTCGGTTTTTATTTTTGTCAAAAACGAGAAAAACGAAAAAGCCGCAGTTTTTCATTGGCTGTTTTTCCGTCTGCTAACGGAATTTATGACTGATGTCGTCCGCCTTTCAGGTGTACGGCTTGCTAATGAATAAGGCGGTCGTTACCCTGTTAATTCGTTCATTTAGGTGTGGTCAAGCAGCAATCGCACACTACCTCTATGCCATTTCTTATTATATAATTGCGGTAACAGGAGGTGGTTGTTTTGAAAGAACAGAAATATCATTTATACCTTTCCAAGGACGAATACAGCGAAGTGTTGCAATCACTTATCCGTTTGAAGAACAGCCTGATAGCACAAGGCAGATACACCGATGGGGTTGATGATGTTCTCTGTAAGGTGCTTTCAGCCAAGAAAAGAAAGTTCAAAATCAAATATATCTAAACACGAAAAGAGACCGCCTACACTTTTGTAAGCGGTCTTTGCTAATTGAGAGTAAGTTCGACAAACTGAAATTTTACGGCTTATATATTGGCATTTATCTCTTTTATAATTGTAAGCACCATTATTTCTCCATCAACCAACATCTCACATACCTCATTTTTATTATCTTCTCTCTGAGGATTTTCCCAATACAGTCTTGCAAGTTCCTTATTTATAGACTTATCCGTTTGACCATCAAAACACTTAGTTGCATCTCCTATAAAGTAAGTACCTTTTACTTCCAATTCAACAATTGAATATGTTGGTCTGCCGATACGAGCAAAAAACTCGCCCCATCGTTCTGCTTCCTCATATGTTCTAGATACATATAAGCAACTCATTCTCGATGGATAAAATGGATATTCTTCTTTTCTTACTTCTTCCATTGCCAGTTCCCTCAATGCAACAGAAGTATGATGTTCTAATTCATTAGCCTGATAATTCTCAGGATTCTTATATATTTCGTTTACAACATCTATTTTATCCATAACTCGCTGATACACACCACTATGATTGTTCTCATCAAAGATGATTTTCTGACCAACACTCATAGGTCTATCAGTAACAACATGATACACTGTCATAACTATACATCTCGTACAACTTCAAATTTGTCTTTCTCTTAATTTCCTATTATACACCAAAATTATGAATATTTCTACCCGCCGTCTATTGACCTCGATACGAGGAAAATAGGCGGCTTTTTTGTTTGCAAAAAATTTTTTCAAGAAATTTTGAACCCCCCAAAAAACACTCTCCCATTTCAAACAAGTGAAAAAACCACGAAAAATTAGCAGGTTTTGGACAAGAATTTACTAACAGTGAAATCCCAGAAAAGCCAGTAAAATCAAGGATTTCCGGGGATTTGTAGGGAGTCAAAAATGCCCCTCGGGGGCTTCTCCTAAGCGGAAGGTCGGGGGTTCAAATCCCTTTTGGCGCGCCAGAAAAGGACAGATTTCGTTAGAAATCTGTCCTTTTCAACTAAATCC
>OHKH01000481.1_pt1 | contig 16314 bp, 9 predicted proteins | sample 1568831 | NCBI WGS metagenome assembly OHKH01 (sample SAMEA3879581, study PRJEB24766) | human gut metagenome | biome: human-associated habitat; feature: feces | place: USA | collected 1985/1987
ATTATATTTATTTAATAATATATATAATAAATATTATAGTAATTATAATCCCGTTTTGATAACCAGTTCTCAAACTAAAGCTCAAAACAGAGAAAACTTGATGAAATTGAAGAAATTACAATCAAGAATAGTAGTTTGTGTGGATATGTTTGGTGAAGGAATAGATTTGCCAAATTTAAAAATAGCTGCTATTCATGATAAATATAGAAGCCTACCAATAACTCTTCAATTCGTAGGTAGATTTGCAAGGGTTAATAATGAAAAAATAGGTGAAGCTTCACTTATAGCAAATGTTGTTAACGAGAAAGTAAATGAAGAAATAAAACGTTTATATTCACTAGATTCTAATTGGGATTACATAATTAGTGATTTATCTAAAGTTGCAATAAACAAAGAAATCTCATTTCAAAGTTTTATGAATGGTTTTAATTTAGAGCAATTAAGCGAAATTTCAATAAAACAACTAATTCCAAAAGTTAGCATGATAGCGTATACCACTGACATAACTGAATGGAATATTGATAATTGGAAAAAAATATTTAATGAAGAATTATCGGTTATTTCTGTCAATGAGGAAAAAAACACATTTGTTATTATTGAATCAGTTGAATCTTCAATTCCATGGACTACAAATAAAATTATAACTAATAAAACATTAGAGTTACATGTTGTTTATTGGAACAAGGAAAAAAGAACAGTTTTCATAAATTCATCTAGTAAAAATGTATCTAATATGATTGCAGAAAAAATATTTAATACAAATAAAAAGATAAGCGGAGATGTTGTATTTAGGGCACTATCTGGAATAAATAGATTAATGATGGCTTCTGTTGGATTGAGAACAGCAATTAATGGCCCAATAAGGTATAAAATGTATGCCGGAATTGATATAGCCTCCGGAATAAGTGATTCAGCAGCAGGAAATTCAACAAAATCTAATATTTTTGGGACAGGATATAATGGCAATGGAAAGGTATCCATCGGCTGTTCTTACAAAGGAACTATTTGGTCTAAATGGGTAGAGACAATAGATTTTTGGAGAGAGTGGTGTGATAATATTTTAGAAAAAATATTAGATGAATCAATTAATACCCAAGATATTTTAAATACCGCATTAGTTCCAAAAGTTATTAAAAAGCGGCCAGAACTTGTACCTATTTTGATAGAATGGCCAGATGAGTTATCAATTGAAGACTATAATAAATATGAAATCAAATATGGTGTGAATGAATATAGTTTAGATGAAATTGATTTAAATTTAATAAATATAGAAAATATAACAGAAAATATTACATTCACTATAAATGGTTTGAAATTTGAACTTGAAATTACTGATAAAGGATATAAGTTTATAAATAAATCAGGGAAAAAAATAGAATTATATAAAAATAATCATCTTGTAGGTAACTTGAATAAATATTTTAATGATAATCCACCAAGAATATATTTTGAAAATCAAAGTTCATTAGAAGGCAATTTATTTATAGAAATTAATAAAGATATTTCTAATTATTTTAATAAAGAAAGGATAATAAGTGAAAATTGGAAAGGTGTTAATATTTCACGAGAATCTCAAACTAATGAAAAGTTAAAAGATTCTATTCAGTATCACATTATTGAAAAGTTAAAGAAAGAAAATAAATATGATATTATATTTGATGATGATGGCTCAGGAGAAATAGCGGATATAGTGACATTAAAAGAAGAAGAAAAAAATGTAATCTTTGAATTATATCATTGCAAATATAGTAAGGAAAAACAACCTGGTTCTAGAATAGGAGATTTATATGAAGTCTGCGGCCAATGTCAAAAATCTATCAAGTGGCGTGCTAATATAGATGTCATTATTAACCATATGTTACATAGAGAATCATGTGCTAATAAATGTGGATATTCCAGAATAGAACTTGGTGACATAGAAACTATATATAGGTTTGAAAATATATTAAAATATAAAAAAGTTGAAATGAAAATATTTATAGTTCAACCAGGAGTTGATTCTAAAAAAATAACACAAGATATGATATATTTATTAAGCTGTACACAATCATATTTAATTGATACATATGGTGTTTCACTATCGATTATATGTACATAATTAAGTTAGCTATGAAAATTCATAATTAATTATTGACTTTATTAGAATTGGGAGTAGTAAGCATATAAAAGTATATTTTAATAACCTTATTAGTTATAATAATTATATTTATATCTGTTAAATTATATATAATATTCACCAACAGAAAGAAAAAATGCAAATATAAATGATTCATTAAATGACTTAAAAAATAAATATTAAATGATATAATATACAATCGAGGAGGTAACACTATGAAATCATTATTTGATTATATAGATGGTAATAGTTTTTTAACTACAATAATAGGTATTATTGTAGGTTGGATATTAAATTTTATATCAACTATGTATTTTGATAAAAAAAAGGAAAGGCGAAGAAAACAGGAATTAGAAAGAATAGAAAAGCAAAAACGATTTGAAAATAAACCTGAGCTTCAAATAGATAAGAATAATAGTGATAATAATATTGATATGGAGATTTTTATTGGTACTTTTAAAGTTGAATACAGTAAAGAAAAAGAATATAAAATCAGTTATTCACAAAATATTAAAAATAAAGAAGATCATTGCTATAAAGATATTGTTATAAAAAATATAGGAAAAAGCGATATTGAATGTTTAGACATAGTTTCGACAAATAAAAAAGGACTTATATTATGTGATTACAATTCACTAAATAATTTAGTCGATAACGAATTGATATGTTATGATTATTGTTATGACAAAAAAATAAGAGTTGGAGAAAGTATTAAGATCAGGATTTATTATGAATATAACAAACAACCACATTTAATGTGGAGCTCTACCTTAGCATTTTTATTTGAAGATCAGAATCATAACTATTGGGAACAACCATTTTTTTACGAAAAAGACAATATATACGCACCATATGAAATATCGTATAAAGAATTAAAAAAAGCAGTAACTACAGACGATGCGTATGAATGTTTTGAACATCCATGGCTATGGTGAACATAGTGTGTCATAAAATTTAAAAAAAATACAAATAACAGTATTGTATATTTAATGTTTTTCTAGTTATGACTATTAAATTTGACAAAAAACTGTTATACTGTATATAGGAGGTACTAAAAATGATTAAAAAGGAAAATGTTAAGCATCTATTAGAATTAATGCATTTTACTACAGATGATGATAATATATATGTTAAATTTTTTGATAATTCAGCATGCATTATGGTCAATTTGAAGGATGAACTAATTAAATATCCTGACGAATTAAAAGTAAATGATAAGACAACATCAAATTTTGAACATCCAGAAAATTTTGTTGTCTTAGAATGTGTAACAAGGCTACTAACAAAGGGATACTTCGCTAGGAATATCGAATTAGAACCAAGGTGGCAATTAGGAAGAGGAGCTTCTGGCGGCAAAGCAGATATATTAATAAAAGATAACAATGGACATGAATTTTTAATAATAGAATGTAAAACATTTGGTGAAGAATTTGATAAAGCATGGCAAAAAACATTAATTGATGGAGATCAGTTATTTAGTTATGCACAGCAAATAAAGAAGACCCAATATTTATGCTTATATACTTCGAATATAGATGATAATAAATTAATTTATACAGATAGAATAATGACACTGAAGGATAATGAAGACTTTTTAAAGACTTTAAAAATATCTCAAAGATTAAGATACAAAGAAGCATCCGATGTAAAAGAATTGTATAGAGTATGGAAAAATGTTTATAATTTAGAATATGAAGAGACTGGAATTTTCGAAGATGAAGTTGCACCATATGGAATTAATAAAATTTATTCTATTAAAGATTTGAAAAGTGTAGGATTTGAAGATACTCAAAAAAAATATAATGAATTTGCAACAATTTTAAGACAACATAATGTATCAGGCCATGAAAATGCATTTGATAAATTAATTAATATATTTTTGGCAAAAATAGTAGATGAAATTCAGCATCCTAACAGTTTGAAATTTAACTGGAAAGGAATAGCATTTGATGACTACTATCAATTACAAGATAGGCTACAAAAATTATATAAGGACGGAATGCAAAAATTTCTTAATGAAGAAGTTACTTATATAGATAATAAACAAATAACAAGTGCGTTTAAGTTGTTTAAAAATGATCCAGACGCTACAAAAGATAAAGTCATGTCTTATTTCAGGGAATTAAAATTTTTTACTAATAATGATTTTGCTTTTATAGACGTTCATAATGAAGAATTGTTTAAACAAAACTCAGAAATATTATTAAAGATGGTAAAAATGTTTCAAGATATTAAATTGAAAACAGAAGAACAAAATCAATTTTTAGGAGATTTATTTGAAGGATTTCTTGACGACGGTATAAAGCAAAGTGAGGGCCAATTTTTTACGCCTCTTCCTATAACAAGATTCATTGTTTCGTCTTTACCATTGAAAGAAATAATAGAAGAAAATGATAATTATCCTAAAGTAATTGATTACGCTTGTGGAGCTGGGCATTTCTTAAACGAATATGCTTCTCAAGTAAAAAGATATTTTAATTCAGAAGAAGAATTACAAAACTGTTATTCAGAAATAGATGGGATTGAAAAAGAGTATAGGTTATCAAAAGTATCAAAAGTATCTGCGTTTATGTATGGACAAGATAATATTAATATTACATATGGAGATGCGTTAGCTGATAATAAAAATATAAAAGATGGTCAATATGATATTTTGATAGCAAATCCACCATATTCGGTAAAGGGATTTCTAGAAACATTAACAGAAGAAGAGAGAAATAAATATAGTTTAACTAAATTAGTTAATAAAAATGCATATTCAACAAATAATTCCATTGAAACGTTCTTTGTCGAAAAAGCCAAACAATTGTTAAAACCAGGAGGTGTAGCAGGTATAATATTACCAGCATCTTTATTGACAAATGGAAGTAATTTATATACTTCTGCGAGAGAAATAATATTAAAAAACTTTGATGTAATCAGTATTGTTGAATTACCAAGTGGAACTTTTGGTGCAACAGGTACTAATACAGTTACGCTGTTTTTAAGAAAAAAAGATGAAAATCCGCCTTTAGCTGAACATTTTAAGAATAGGGTTGATTCTTGGTTCAATGGTAATTTTGATAAAGATGAAGTTTTTGATGATAAAGAAATACTAGTGTCATATTTGAAAATGCAAAATATAGAATATAATGATTATATTGAATTATTAACCAGTCATGAATTAAATGAGAATTTAAAAAATCATGATATGTTTAAGGCATATTTGAATGATTCAAAAGTAAAAAGTATATCAAAAATATTAGAACTAGAAAAAGATAAGTTATATTATTATATGTTAGCTAGTGAACAAGAAAATTCTGTAATTGTTGTAAATGCTCCTTCATCAAAAGATGATATAAAAAGGTATTTAGGGTACGAATGGTCAAATAGAAAAGGGTCAGAAGGAATTAAATATATAGGTGCAAATAGCAATGATAATGATAGCACATTATCAAAAAATAAAGGTATAGAAAAAATTAATACACCATTATTTAATCAGGAAGATTTATTTGATAATAATAAGATCAATTCATGTATTAGAAATTGTTATTTAGGAAAAGAAATAATAACATCAGATAAAAAGCAAGTCAAAAAAAATAAATTGGTAGATTTGTTGAATTTTAACAAGACGACATTTGATAAATCAATTTCTTTAAATATTACGGAAAAAATTGTTGTAAAGAGTAAGTATGAAGTTGATAAACTATCAAACCTAACATCAGATATACTTAAAGGTCAATCAATAACAAGAGAATCTACTAATGAAGGTAATTACAAAGTAGTAGCAGGTGGTACTGATTATGCATATAAAATAGATAAATATAATCGCGATGAGAATATAATAACCATTTCGGCTTCTGGAGCAAATGCAGGCTTTGTAAATTTCTGGAAAGAAAAAATATTTGCATCAGATTGTACAACAATAAAGGGAAAAAATGATGTAGAAACAAAGTATATATACTATTATTTAAAAAGCATACCTAATATAATGGAATCATTTAAAAAAGGTGCTGCTCAACCACATGTTTATCCTGATGATATTAAAAATATTCCAATACCATTAGCACCAACAGATATTCAGGAAAAGATTATATCAGAGTGTGAAAAAACAGATGAGGAGTATTTATTATTAAAAGCAAATATAGAAAAATGTAAAAAGACGATTGATGATTTATTTAAAAACAAGCAAAGTAATACAATTGATATGAGATTAGATAATAAAGATAAGTTTAAATTATCTATAGGAAGTAGAGTATTAAAAAGTGAATTAATCGATGATGGGAGAATTCCTGTAATTAGTGCTAATGTAAACGAAATATTTGGAAAAATTGACAAAGAAATTATTGATGATTACTCATCACCATATATATTATGGGGAATAGATGGCGATTGGATGGTAAGATACCTAGAAAAAGGAATTAGATTTTATCCAACCGATCATTGTGGCTATATAAAGGTGTTAGATGATAACATTAATCCATTATATTTGTCAAAAATAATTGAAATTGAAGGAAAAAAGCAAAGATTTTCAAGAAGTAATAGAGCTTCTACCGATAGAGTATCTTCTTTAGTTATAAAATTGCCTTCTAAAGATATTCAAAATGAAATCGCAAAGCAAGTAAAAGAATTAACTGAAAAAATTACCAAAACGGAAGAATTATTACATGATTATGAAAATAAAAAAACAAAAATTATTGAAAAATATTTAAAATAGAAAGAATGATGAATTAAATTATGAACGAAAATATTGTTGGAAAAATATATATATTTACTAATCCTTCCTTTCCTGATTATGTAAAGATAGGATATTCAAAAAATGTCGAAAATAGATTAAATCAATTAAATAATTCTGAAGCTGTTCCATTCGCTTTTAGATTATATGCAACATATGAAGTGGAAACTCAATCAGCAGATAAAGTTTTGCATAAAATAATAGACAAATTAAATGCTGATTTAAGAAGTGTTGATACAATAAATGATAAAGTAAGAGTCAGAGAATTCTATTTAATAACTCCAGAAGATGCATATGAGCTACTTGAAGACATCGCCATTATAAGTGGGACAAAAGAAAGACTTCATTTATATAAACCAACTAAGAATGAAGTTCAAGAAGAAGAAACTGCTAAAAAAAATAGAGAATTAGCAAAGAATAGACATCATTTTAAAGATATTAATTTTAAATCTAGTTTAACTAATAAAACATATTACTCTAAAACTAAGGAAGATGGAACTTTGGGAATATATGAAGAAGATACAAATAATGAAGTCCCTAATAATAGTAATCCATCAAAAAAGCAAATATTATTACAAGCTGTTAAAGATTTAAATGGTGAAGTAGAAAATAATATTACTTTATATCAATTACAACATAGATTGGAAAAATTATTAAATAAATAACCATATATCGATATAATGTCATAATGCCATTGTATTAAATGATATATTTATAGGAGGATTTATATGGATGTTGAACAAATAGAAAATGATAACTTAATAAATGAAGAAACACAAGAAAATAATTATTCAGATTATTTTAAATGCGATTTACATATTCATACTAACTATTCAAGTAAAACCAAAACGAATGATTATAAAGGCAATTTTGAACTAAAAAAATTAATAAATAAAATTTCTGAACCACAATATGATATAAAATTATTGTCATTTACTGACCATAATATTATAAATGTACCAGTATATGAAGAATATTATAGTGATAAATCGTTAAATATAAAAGATAGATGTCTTTTAGTTGGAGTTGAATTAGATATTATAGTTGAGGATTTTTTATTAGAAAAGTTGAAAGCAAATCTTGAACATACAGAATGTGATAAGAAAAAATATCATTCACTAATAATATTTAAGAGTAGTAATGCAAAAAAATTAAATGATACTCTTAACAAAATGTATAAGAAAATATCTGATGAATATAATGAAAAAAATAATACTAATATTGATTTAAATGATGAAAATAAAAATTTAAAATCTAGAATAACATCTTTTGACAGATTTGCAGAATATTTTATAGATGAAGATTATATTGTAATATCCCATGGAAAAAAAGAAGCAAATATAGTTGAAGCATATAAATCCTATAATAATGGATTAACTGAAGCACAAGTAATGGTATTAATGGGTATTATCAATGCAGTAGAAATGTCACCAGGCAATAATGCAAAAGTTATTAATCATTTTAATAATGGATTTCAGTCATTATTAAGTGAAGATTTTTCTGCAAAAAAGGAGGTGCCATATGTTGTATTCTCTGATAATCATCAAATAAGTTGTTATCCAAAACATGATAGTGCACAAAATTTAGAAAAAGAAATATTTACTTGGATTAAGGGCGATTTATCATTTGAAACATTAAGAATGGCGTTTGTAGATCCTACAAGTAGAATTTTAGTTTCATCGGATGGTCCAAATTTACCAGAAAAATATATTGAAGAAATTAAGTTTAATACTATTAAGGATGGAATCGAAAAAGTGCAAATAGTTAAATTATCGCCAGGAATAAACACGATTGTTGGCGGCAGATCATCAGGAAAAAGTTTATTATTTAATTCTATACTTTATTCACTTTCTTCAGGAAAAGATAAAAGTAAGATTAATGATTATGTAAAGGAATCAAATAAAGTATTAAAATTAGAAACTATTCAAAGTAAATTGAACTGTGAAGAAGAATTCAAAAATAATAATATTTGTGAAATTAATGCTTTTACACAAGAAGAAATAATTGAATTATTTGAAAACAATGGAGAAGGCTTAAAAGAACATTTAGATTTTCATAAATTAGATGCCATTGAAATTAATGAGAAAATTAGTGCTTATAGTTTAGCAATTGATCGTTTTACCAGTGCTTACTCAGATTTATTAAACAAAAAAAATGATAATAATAGCAGTCTTCCAATAACAACTTTCAAAGAAGCCTCTAAAACGTTAAATGAAAAATATGAATATAAATCTGTAATAGAAATAATTAAAAATAATATTGATTTATCTTCTGCCGAGATTGATAATGTAATAAAAAAAATAAATACTGAAATTCAAAATGCTATAACAGTTAAAAAATTCAAACTTAAGGAAGAACTATTATTTAATTTAGATGAATTAGAGATTATAGATAATTATATAAATCTTTTAAAAAGCAAATCTGAAAAATTAAAAAAATTATATAATAAAACATATGTAAAAGAAAAATATTTAAGCAATCTAGAATCGTCATTAAATGAAATATCTAATAAATATCTTACAAGTGAAACTGAAAAAATATCTTGTGCAAAGGAAAATGTCAAAAATGAATTAAATAAGGTATATAATTATTTTAAAACAAAATTATTTTTTAAAAAGTATGCAAATGATTTGGAAAATTTAAATATTAAGATTGATGAAAAGAATAATCAGATTTCAGATAGTTATACATTAAATACAAAAGTGGATTGTGAAATAAATAAAGAATTTTTATATAACAACATTTCAGAAAAAATTCGTGATTTAAATAAGGAAAAATCAATTGAAAAGAACTTTATAGATTTAATGAATGATGATATAAAAATATTTAGAAAAGATAATTCTTATGAAAATGTAGTAGGACTATTTTCACTGGTAAAAAATTCTATAAATGAATCTTTAACGCCAAAATATACAATTATAGAAAATGATAATGATATTTCTTTAAATTCAGATAATATGTCCCAAGGAAAGAAAGCCTCTATATATTTGGAGATAATATTGGAAAAATGCAAAAACAATAACTCAATAATAATGATAGATCAGCCAGAAGACAATATAGATAATGAATTTATTACAGATATTATGATAGATAAAATAAGAGATTTAAGAATGAAAAATCAAGTTATTCTTGTAACACATAATGCAGCAATTGCAATTAATAGTGACTCAGAGAATATTATTATTTCGGAAAATAAGGATGGAGTTTTTAAGTATGATATAGGTGGATTAGAATTAGAAAAACATCGAAAAAAAATCTGTAAATTACTTGATGGTGGTAACTATATTTTTGATAATAGATATCATAAATATAATATTATTAATACTAAAGTATGTGAGCCAATAAGAAAGGGAGAAATAAATGAATAATAATATAGTTTTTAAGACAAAAGATGGAAAAATAATTAGCATAGAGTTTAATAACAAAACATATGAATATTCAACTGATTCTTTATCAGTAGACACTAGTTCATTAATTAAAGATTTAGCAGATAGTGAACTAGTTGAAGAAATAGAAATAGATGATAAATCAATTATTGATTATCAAGCAGATAATGAAGTGACTGCAGAATTCAATGAATTATATAAATTCTTAAAAAATATACCTGAAGCATATAATAAAGCTGTAAATCAAATGTTAAGTTTGGAATAATTAAAATAATTGATGAATATTTTCACCCATCAAATTAATATAAATTTATTAATTTTTAGTAATTTTTATTAAAAATCTATATGAGTTATATGTCAATATTACATTGATTTTAAGCAATCTTCTTTTTAATATAATAGTTCCATAAAGAGAGTAACTATTTATGAAATATCAAAAAGACTTACCCACATCACAATGATGTACTAAGTCTTTTTCTTCTACCTTACAAACTTGTAATATAAAATCCATCAATATAATGATATAATAGAACTATAGAAAGAAGGAAATATAATATATGAAAAAGATAATGATAATTGAAGATGATACTATAATATCTAAAGAATTATATGAACTACTAGTAAATGCAGGATATGAAGCATTAATACTAAAGGACTTCTCAAATGCCAAAGAAGAAATATTAAAAAGTAATATAGACCTAATTCTCTTAGATATAAATATACCATATCAAAATGGTGAGCAGTTACTTAAAGAAATAAGGAAAGAATCAAATATTCCCGTAATAATGGTAACCTCAAGAGCAAATGAAACCGATGAAATATTATCAATCTCTTATGGAGCAGATGATTACATAACCAAGCCCTATAGCCCAACCATTCTATTACTAAGAATACAAAATATCTTTAAAAGATTAGATAATAGTACTGAAGTATTAAAATATAAAGACCTAGAAGTCTCACCATCACGAGGTACCTTATCAGGAAATAATAAAGAACTAGAACTAACTAAAAACGAAATGCTAATCTTTCAGCACCTATTAAATAACCAAAATAGAATTGTATCGAGAGATGAACTAATGACCATCCTTTGGAATAATGAAGAATACATAAACGATAATGCTCTAACCGTAAATATAAGTAGATTAAGAAGTAAACTAGAGGGCTTTGGCTATCCAGATGCCATAGAAACAAGAAAGGGACAAGGATATATACTATTATGAAATTAACAAACTATCTAAAAGATAAAATAACCATAATCATTATCACAATCATATCAATAATTCTAATAACCTTATTAGACATAGCCTTCAAAGTACCGAAGGAACTAATAATAGTAACTATAGTCTTACTACTACTAACACTAATCATAACCCTCTTAATATCATATTTCAAAAAAAGAACCTTCTATACCACCTTCATAACCAATACCAAAAATCTAGATAAAAAATACCTAGTCCTAGAAACCTTACCAAAACCAAATACTTACGAAGAAGAACTAATATATAACACCTTATATGACATCAATAAATCAATGATTGAAAATGTCAGTAGTTATATAAATAGCACTAAAGACTTCAAAGACTATATCGAGATGTGGATACACGAAGTAAAAATACCAATATCAAGTCTAATCCTTATGACCCATAATCATAAAAACCAAGTACCAAAAGAATACATTGAAGAAATAAAAAGACTAGATAACTACATCGACCAAATCCTCTATTATGTAAGAAGTAACTATACCAGTGAAGACTTTATCTTCAAAAAAGTAAAACTAGAAAAAATAATCTCATCAGTAGCCCTTAAAAATAAAGACGACCTCTTAGAAAATAAAATTGACCTAATCGTCGATATAAAAAATACCGAAGTCTATACCGATACCAAATGGTTAGAATTCATTTTAAATCAAATTATCAATAACAGTATCAAATACAAAAAAGATATTCCAAACTCCTATATCCAAATAAATGCTATAGAAGATAATAATCAAATAACCTTATTTATCAAAGATAACGGTATTGGCATACCTAAAAGTGATATCTCTAATGTTTTCAAGAAATCCTTTACCGGTACTAATGGCAGAGATAAAACCAAATCAACAGGCATGGGTCTATACATAGCCAAAAAATTATGTACCAAACTAGGCCATAAAATAGAGATAGAATCTGAAGAAAAAGAATATACCATTGTCAAAATAACCTTTGGTAAAAATAAACTTTATCACCCAGAAGACTAACCTTACAAAAAAGTAATATACTGTAATATTAAAATTACGACAAATATCCTATTATCTAGTATTATTAATTACGAAAGGAAGGAAAATAATATGGAAAACATACTAAAAATAGAAAATATTGAAAAATACTATGGAAGTAAATCAAGTTTAACCAAAGCCATAGATAACATATCATTTGAAGTAGAAAAAGGAGAGTTTGTCGCTATCATGGGTTCTTCAGGTTCAGGTAAAACAACATTACTAAACTGCATATCCACAATTGATAAAGTAACCGCCGGACATATTTTTGTAGGAGGAACTGACATAACAAAACTAAAAGGAAATGATTTAAACAAGTTTAGAAGAGAAGACTTAGGTTTCATCTTTCAAGACTTCAATTTATTAGATACCTTAACAGCCTATGAAAATATAGCACTAGCCTTATCAATTCAAAATGTAAGTCCCAAAGAAATAGATAAAAGAATAAAGAAAGTAGCAAAAGAACTAGATATCGAATCAGTATTAAAAAAATATCCTTACCAAATGAGTGGAGGACAAAAACAAAGAGTAGCAGCAGCCCGTGCCATAATAACAAATCCATGCCTAATACTCGCAGACGAACCAACTGGAGCTCTAGATTCTAAGTCATCAAAAATGCTTCTAGAAAAACTAACATACCTAAATAATGCTTTAGGAGCCACTATTCTAATGGTAACCCATGACGCTTATGCCGCAAGTTACGCTACTAGAATAATCTTCATAAAAGATGGTAAAATATATAACGAAATTCGTAAAGGAAATGATACCAGAAAAGAATTCTTTGATAAAATAATAGATGTCGTAACCTTACTAGGAGGAGACATAAATGATGCTCTTTAAATTGTCTATAAAAAACATAACCAAAAGTATCAAAGATTATGCTATCTATTTCTTTACTTTAGTACTAGGAGTAGCTATTTTCTATGTTTTCAATGCCATAGATAGTCAAACAGTAATGCTAAAAGTATCATCATCAACAAGTGAAATAATAAGACTAATGACCACCATTCTAGGAGGAGTAAGTGTCTTTGTCTCATTTATTCTAGGATTTCTAATAATCTATGCCAGCCGTTTTCTCATAAAAAGAAGAAACAAAGAATTTGGAATTTACTTAACCCTAGGAATGTCCAAAAGAAAAATATCTCTAATCCTTTTCTTTGAAACTCTTATAATAGGAGTTATCTCTTTAGGAGTAGGTCTAGCCCTAGGAATAGTTTTATCACAACTAATGAGTATCTTAGTAGCCAATATGTTTGAAGCAGACCTAACAAAATTTCAGTTTACATTTTCATCTTCAGCAGCCTTAAAAGCCTTATTATACTTTAGCATAATGTATCTAATAGTAATGATATTTAACACCATAATTGTAAATAAATGTAAACTAATAGATCTATTACATGGTAATAAAAAATCAGAAAAAGTAAAATTAAAAAATCCTATCATTTGCACTATAGTATTTATAATCGCGCTCATAGCACTATCATATGCTTACTATCTAGTAACAGATGGTTTTGGTACTTCACCACTTATGAATACTATAAGTGGGATATTAATACCAATAGCCCTAGGTTATATATCAACATTTCTAATATTTTGGTCACTATCAGGTCTAATCCTAAAGATAGTAATGCATCTAAAAAAATACTACTACAAAGGACTAAATAGTTTTACCGTTCGTCAAATAAGTAGCAAAATAAATACCACTGTCTTTTCAATGACAATAATATGCCTAATGTTATTCTTTACCATATGTATATTTTCCTCAGCATTATCTATAAAGAACTCCTTATCAGGTAATCTAAAAGATTTAGCTCCCGTTGATATTCAGTTTTCAAAATTACAAGAATCATTATCTAAAGAAGAAAAAGAAAACTTTTCAAAAGACATAATAGAGGATTATAATACCACTGTCAAAGATACTTTACAAAGATTAGATGTATACAAGTATCTAAAAGAAGTAGTAGACATAAATATATATAGATTAGAAGAAATAACTCTAAAAGATTCTTTTGGAGACCAAATAGAACAAATAGGAAAAGATTATCCCACACTAGCTTATAACGTAAGAGAAGACTTAGTAAAATTAAGTGACTACAATCGTCTAGCAAAACTATATAACAAAAAAGAATTAACTCTAAAAGATAATGAATATGTAATTATATCTAACTATAAGATGATGGCGGATATTAGAAATATATCCCTAAAAAACAATACCAAACTAACTATAAATGGTAAAGACTACTATCCAAAATATCAAGAATGTCAAGATGGCATTATCGAACTAAGTGGAAGTGCTACTAATACAGGAGTAATAATATTACCAGATAATGCCTTAGAAGGTATTCATCCATATAAAAATATTTTAGCAGCTAACTATCAAGCAGACACTAAAGAAGAAAAAGAAAATGTTGAAGATATAGTTAGTACTATAATAAACAACCATTTTAACAAAGATACTTTATTATCATATAATACTAAAATAGATATCTATGCATCATCCATAGGACTAGGAGCCATGGTAACATTTGTAGGACTATATCTAGGAATAATTTTCTTAATATCAAGTGCAGCTATCTTAGCCTTAAAAGAATTATCAGAAAGTACTGATAATAAAGAAAGATTTAATATGTTAAGAAAAATAGGAACCGATGATAAAATGATAAACAAAGCCCTATTTAATCAGATAGCAGTATTCTTCCTATTCCCATTATTACTAGCCATAATTCATTCAATATTTGGAATAGAATTTGCTAATTATATCTTAAAAACAATGGGAACAGAATCATTACTATCATCAATAATATTAACAGCAGTATTTCTAGTAGTAATCTATGGAGGATATTTCTTAGTAACATACTATTGTAGTAAAACCATAATAAAGGAGAGATAAGATGAGCTATTTAGTACCAATAAAAGCAGCTTTAATAATCTTTCCTTTTTTAGCCTTATTAATAACATTACCATATATAATATATGAATATCATCATTATGGATCAGTAAACAAATTAAGAACTTTAATAATATATTCCTTTATCTTATATCTAATGACAATCTACTTTTTAGTAATATTACCTCTTCCAACCAAAGAAGAAGTAATCAAAATGAAAGTGATTAATCCTCAGTTAATTCCATTAACATTCATAAAAGATATAGTAGAGGACCTAATAGAATTAAAACAAATAAACATTCTAAAAATAATAACTATACCTAGTATATATACTGTTATCTTTAATATAATAATGTTTATGCCATTAGGAGTCTATCTAAGATACTACTATAAATGTTCATTAAAGAAAACAATAATTATAAGCCTCTTAATATCACTATTCTTTGAATTAACTCAGTTAACAGGACTATATTATATCTATCCTAGACCATATCGTAATTTTGATGTGGATGACCTATTAATAAACACACTAGGAGGTCTTATAGGATATTTAATAATAAGTCCTATCCAAAAACATTTACCAACAAGAGAAGATATCGATACGAAATCATTAAAAGAAGGACAAAAAGTATCTTCCTTAAGAAGAATAACACTCTTTATAGGAGATATCTTTATCTATCTACTAATAATAATGCTAGTATCATTTTTAATAAATAATAAATATATAAATCTTTCACTAGCGGTTCTTTACTTTATTATCATTCCATATTTTAACCATAACCAAACTATCTTTGGAAGAATAATAAATGTATCATTAGAAGTACCAGATAAGAGATTACTTAGAATAACTTTAAGAAATATCTTTATATATTTATATTACTATGGAATATTTTCATTAGTGGTAGATTTAGAAATGTTATTAGCTAAAAATATACCTAACTATTTATCAGTAATAAT
>OHKH01000502.1_pt1 | contig 15649 bp, 9 predicted proteins | sample 1568831 | NCBI WGS metagenome assembly OHKH01 (sample SAMEA3879581, study PRJEB24766) | human gut metagenome | biome: human-associated habitat; feature: feces | place: USA | collected 1985/1987
CTAATTTGAAAAGGTATACCCAATGGTAAACAAAAACGAATGAAGGCGAAATGGGGTCTGTTTATGACCGAACAGAAAAAGAATACTATCATAACAAGCGGCATCGCTGTACTTGCCGTGATACTGGCATATTGCTTCCGAATTGTGGGCAGGGGCAGCTTCTACCCGATGCTGTTTTCCTATCTGCGCAGCTTTATCTATATCGGTCTGTTCGCCGCCTGGGGGCTCTCCGTCCGTCAGCGGATCGTGCAAAAGCAGGTGTGCAGGTTTATGACGGTCACCGCAGTACTGCTCATCATATGGATGGTAGTCCGTTCGGCAAAGTATTTTATATTCTGGCAGCCGGATGCCGTCCGTTACCTGTGGTATCTGTTCTATCTGCCCATGCTGTTTGTGCCTATGCTGGCGCTGCTGATCGCCATGTCATTGGGAAAGCCGGACGAATACAAATTCCCCAAAGGAATGTCGATTCTGTGGATCATCTCCGGCACATTGCTTCTGCTCGTGCTCACAAATGACCTGCACCAATTCGTATTTACCTTTCCGAAGGACGCCGCAGTGTGGACAGACAAAAACAACGGCTACTCGACAGGCTACTTCATTATTGTAGGCTGGCAGGTGCTGTGTGCCTTTGCCGCACTCGTAATTATGTTTTTAAAATGCCGTGTGCAAAAAGGAAGGCTCCACTTTCTGCCCATTGTTCCTATGCTGCTGACGATCGTTTACAGCGTGCTTTACTATGCGGGTGCGGATTGGCTGCTCCACTTGTTCGGTGATATTGCCGCATTCCAAAGTGTGATGTATATTCTGACCTTTGAGTTTTGCATCGCCTGTGGATATATACATTCAAACAGCCGTTATGTGGACTTGTTTGCCTCCTCTGTCGGCACATCGGCAGAGATCACCGACAAAGACTTTACCGTTCGGTATGCAGCTGTAAACACTGCGCCTATCTCAAAGGAAACGATAAAAAAAGCCGAGCAAAGCCCGGTGACGATGGGCGGCTTGACCGTTCACACCATGCCCATTGATGGCGGCTATGCCGTATGGACAGAGGATGTGTCGGCTTTGCGTGACATCAAGGAGGACTCCGAGCTTCTTGCAGACGAGCTTGCCGACAGGAACGAAATGCTCCGTTATGAATACAAGCGTGAAGCCAAGCGCCGCAAGGTGGAGGAGCAAAACCGCCTGTATGATCTCCTGCGTTCCGCTACGCAGACGCAGATCGACCGCATTGCAGAGCTCACTAAGGAATACCGCCGAATCTCAAGCACCGATCCCGACAGAGCCAAAACGCTCCTTGCCGAGATCGCCGTGCTGTGCAGCTATATCAAACGCCGCAAGCATCTGACGCTCCTTACCGACCGAGACATTAAAATAGCGGAAACAGAACTCCACCGTGCCTTCAATGAGTCCCTCCAAACGCTGAAGCTGTTGGGCGTCCGCAGCTCGCTCTATGTGGACGAGTCTCTTTCCATGCTCTCCGGCAAAACGGCGACTGCTGTATTTGATTTTTATGAATCGGTTATTGAAGCCGACATTTTGAATTTAACAGGCATACAAGTAAGCCTCATAAAGGCAAACGGCTTGCGCTTGTCACTGAATGTGTGCTGCAAAGCCGACCTTTCCGCTTTGGTAAGCGGAGACAATATCCGCTGTGAAAAAGAGGACGACGAGGAATACCAGCACCTTGTATTTGAAGCGAAAGAAGGTGACAGGAAATGAGTGCATTTTCTTCCCTTTCTGAATTTTGGCAGACCATGCTGCCGTTTATCATGCTTGTGGAGATCGTTCTTGAGATCGGGCTGTTTATGTATCAGCTTCTTCGCAGCAATAAGCCGGTGCGCAGCCTGCTGAGTCTGGCGGTCATGGCGGTGATGATCCCGCTGCTATTCTCCGTTTCTCAGGCAGATCCCGATAATATCGGGGACGCATTTCTGCTGGACGCACCGTGGCTGATATTTGCCGCTGCCATTTTCCTTGCGGCAGTTCACTTTGCCATTGCTCTGCCGCGGGAATACCGCCGTAAAAAGAACGAGCTCTCGCCGTTCTCCATTAAGGAAGCAACCGATAAGCTGCCTATGGGCATCTGCTTTGCCGACCCGAACGGCAGGATCATCCTGTGCAACAACCGTATGCGCAGGCTCTCCTTTGCCCTTTGCGGCCACGAGCTGCAAATCAAAAGCGATATGGAAAATGCCCTGAGCGCGCCGGACAGATCCGTAACCGTCAAGGATGATTGCTACATCCTGCCCGACAAGACCGTCTGGCAGTTTCGCACACAAAATATCACCGTGGACAGCGATGACCGCTGGCAGCAGATAACGGCGCACAATGTAACCGAGCTGTATAACAGCTGCCAAAAGCAAGAGGAAATAAATGAAGAACTGGCAGAAGTCAATCAAAAGCTCAGGAAGATGTACGCTCGCATGGAGAACGATGTCAAAGAGAAGGAAAGCCTTGACCTAAAGGTCTATATTCACGATACCATCGGGCGAAGCCTCCTGACCATCCGTGACATCATAGACAGCGGAGAGGATACCGAGCGAAAGCTTGAGGCGCTGCAAAATGCCATCGGTATGCTGGCAAGCAACCGTGTCACCTCTGTCAGCACAATGGACGAGGTAAAAAGAACCGCACAGCAGCTTGGCGTGGCTGTAAAAATCGACGGCTACCTGCCCCGTGATACCGCAGCCGAGGAGCTGACCGTTGCTGCCGCCAAGGAGTGCGTGACCAACTGCATCAAGCACGCAGACGGGAATGAGGTATATATCCGCATTGCCCAGCGCGGCGAACGCTATGATGTTACCATAACCAACAACGGCAAAATACCCACAGAGCCGATAAAGGAGGGCAGTGGCCTGTCAACGCTTCGCCGCAGTATTGAAAGCTCCGGCGGTGAAATGCATATTTCGCACAATCCACGCTTTGCTCTTCTGATTACGATTCCCGCAAAGGAGATGAGCCTATGATAAACACCATACTTGTAGAGGATGATCTATACATCCAAAAGCACTTTGTCGATCGTCTTGCGGCAGACGATGAGTTTCATCTTGTCGGCGTTTTCCGTGACGCCTTTGAAGCGGAAAAGCACTGCGACGCCACCGTAAAGCTCGTCCTTATGGATGTGCAGACGCATCATAAACATTCCGGTCTTGCCGCCGCAGAGCGCATCAAAAAGGTTTTTCCGCAAATCAAGATCGTTGTGGCTACCTCGCTTGTCGATCCCGAAGTTTTGCAAAGAGCCAAAATGGGTGCTGCCGACAGCCTGTGGTATAAGGACCACGGAACAGAGGAGCTGATGAGCGTGGTAAAGCGCACCCTGGCAGGTGAAAAGGTATTCCCCGATACCGCTCCGGCCATTGAAATGGAGGGTACGATGTCCGATGTCTTCTCGCCCCGACAGTTAGACATCCTACGCCTTTATATAAAGGGCTTTACCTATCAGGAAATTGCCGATAAGCTGGGCATCTCCAAAAACGGCGTTCGCTGGAACCTGGACGATATGGTGGAAAAGAGCGGCTTTGAAAGCAGAGAAGCGCTTGTTGCAACCGCCATTGAAAACAAGCTCATGGTGATCACCTTAAAAGACGAATAAGCAAAACTGAACCCCTTGGCTGTATGGTCAAGGGGTTTTTCGCGCCCAAAAGGCAAAAATCTTTGAAAAAATCGGGATTTTTCTTCTGTTACTGGCACAAGTGCCAGTGACAAACGCCAAAAAATCAGTATAATAGATAATGTAAGATTAGGATTGTGCTTTTAAAAGGTGGTGATGAATGATGAAAAAAATCGTTCTGGACATTCAAAGCGATATCCATGCGCACACCATGGAGCGAATGCTGATGCAAAAATTGGACGATTGCCAAGTTGTGATTTCCGAGTCGCCGGACGCAACCGCCGAGTGGTGCAAAACGCATCGACCGGATGTGCTTTTAATGGAGGTCAAGGCGTATTCGCCATGGATGTTCAAAGAACGAATGGCAATCCGTGACAAGGTAAAACGGAACACGGAAAGCTGTCGTGTCATTCTCTTTGTGGATGATGATACAGATGAAGATTTGACCGAAAAGGTACGGCAGGCAAAGCGTGAGGGTCTGATAGAAGCTTTTCTCTTCGGTTCGGTATCCGAAAACTACTTTGCTTCGGTCATCGACAGTGTTTAAATCAGGCAACACAAAAAGCATAAAAATCTTCAAAATAATTATGAGGGAGGAATAATAGTATGACAAAAACGAACAAACGAAGGCGCGTCGCCAGCGTCCTGTTGGCGCTTGTGATGCTGTTCTCACTGATGCCGAGTCAGGAGCTTCATACCCATGCCTTTTGGGAGGACTACGACCAAGGCACAGATTGTATCTACTGCGACCACTACCACTGGGCTGAGAATATGTGCGACGGTTGTGGGTTCTGCACCGTTGACTGCAACTCCGACTGCTTCGCTGAATTTCACTGCAACGATTGTGGTGAGTGTCTGTTCAATACACCCAATTGGTGCGATCAATGCTACAAATGCGCCGACTGCATGGAGGAAACGCACTGCTCGACCTGCGGCAAATGCTACATCGGCGAGGATGACCAGCTATGCGGCGAATGCTATAAGGGTCCCTGCTGCTCCATAACCATCTGCGACTCCTGCGGCTTCTGCGATGACTGCGCAAACGATGACAGCGACCCGATGCACTGCTCACTGTGTAACGCCTGCTTCGGTTCGGTGGACGAGTGCGTGGACGACGATGATACCGGCGTCATACACTGCATCGATTGCCACACGGCCTGCGAGCAGTGTGAGGAATGCCTGCTGAACCAGGAGTCCTGCGAGGACTGCGGCCTGTGCCTTGAATGCTGCCGAGATAACTCCGAGAGCGGCGGCTGCCCGGACGGCGAGACCTGCGTGGAAAGCCCCGAGTGGGACGAGCACATCTGTCAGGGCTGTGACGGCTGGGTCACAGATAAGGAGGACGAGGACGAGTTCTGCGAAACCTGCGAGATGTGCAAGGAGTGCTGCGAGGGCAACTCCGACTGCTCCGAGGGAATGTGCGCAATGGACACGGACTATGCGGATCACTTCTGTGAGGACTGCGGCCTGTGCTTCCACGACAGCGATCCCTGCGAGGACGGCTGCGATCAGCGTTGCAAGGACTGCTGCCGAGATGCCGTAAGCGCTATGGGCTGCGATCATGACGACTGGTGCTTCAGCGACTCTGATTTTGAGGATCATTTGAAGACGGAGCATTCCGGCGCCGGACATACCCACATAGCCTCCGCCAGCTGGGCGGCTGACGGAACGCAGCACTGGCACCCCTGCCGCTATTGTGACGATAAAAAGCTGAATGCCGCCAACCATGAATTTGACGCCAAGGGCGTGTGCAAGGTCTGCGACTACATCAGCGGCAGTTCCATCGTCATCAACCGCCAGCCGAGGGGCGTCAAGTGTAAGACCTCTATCTACAGCAGCGGCGATTATGACGAAGAGCCGGAAAACGACCTGCTGTACAGCGAACATAACTGGGTCACCTTCTCTGTCTCGGCAAAGAGCCTGAAAGGCGACGAGCTGACCTATCAGTGGTATCAGAAGAATAATGCGAATCCCACGGCGGCGCCCTACAAGCTGCCGGAGAAAGATTACTATGTGGACGTGAACACCCCAACGCTGAGGCTGTCGGTTTCCGCCGAGGCCTGCATGGATGACTACTCCTACTACTGCGTCATCGGCAGAAAGGGCGACCCTTCGGACACCATGAAAACGGCGGAGGCAAAGCTGACTGCCACCCATGCCTACAGCCATAAGCAGGCGGGTGTGCGTGTGCCCACGGAAGACAGCGAGAAAACGCCGGAATACAAGGTCACTTGGGTCGATAAGCATGGGAATACCCATAACGGTGTCGTGGGCGGCGACCCGAAATGCGACGGCCACAAGCTCCCGTGCCTGTTCGAAGCAGGCTCTTACGAAGCGCATTATATGACCACCGGCTCCAAGGAGCGCATCTTCCCGCATACCTTTGTGTTTGACAGAAGCTATGACGCAGTGGGCGGCGGCAGAGTCGATGTGCTCAGATGTTCCGTCTGCGACTATATAGTTCCTGTGAAGAGCCATGTCCATGATTACGGCTGGAACTGGGACTGCACCGGCTTCGACAGTATCTATGAGTATACCTTCAACATCGGCGGCTCGACCAAGACGGTGGAGGAGCTCATCATTGAATCTGACTATGCCCACCCCGAAAAATGCAAAATACCCGGCTGCGAGGAATTCATCATGGTTCCCCATAGTTGGGGCCGCTGGAATGTGGTCGAAAACCCCGATACCACAGGCAGCAACGGCGGCATGGAAGCTGAATGTAGCATTTGCGAGTACACAAAGACAAAAATCGACAAGGATGATGACGGAGGAGCCGATCAGTGGACAAAGGACACCGCTCTTGTGACGGTGAAAAATGGCCGGGCAACCCGTATGATCGTCAAGCCAGGCGACAAGATCAGGCTTTATCCCGAGGAGAGAACCGGTCAGAAAGCCATCGGCTGGAAGGTGGAGTATCGCCGCGAATACAATGAGTATGACATCATACCTGTTACTAGAAATTGGAATACCAATGAGGCGAAGACCCTGTTCAAGCTGGTGACCAACGGCTCCGCCCTTGAGTGGGGCTGCACGATCCCAGAGTTCAGCGCCATGGGTGCCCCCGGCGGCGGCAGTTTCTTCTTTGAGCCTGTCTATGCAGGCTGTGACCACAGCGGCGGCACCACGGTGCTCAATGCGAAGGAGCAGATCTGCGACCGTAAGGGCTACACCGGCGACACCGCCTGCGCAGACTGCGGCCATGTCATCAGTGCCGGTTCGGATATCTACCCACCTGCAAACGCCGGTCATACCGGTCCACTGCAGCCGCTGTACTACTACGGCACGGCCAACTCGGCAACCACAGACGCGAGCCATGGCGGCAAACGCTATAACGCCAAATCGGGAGACTGCCGACACCGCGCCTATGAGGGCGACTACCGCTGCACGGCTTGCGGCGGCACCGTAAAGGGCGAGACCGGCGACTTCAGGCATAGCGGTCCCCTTGAACTGCGGGATGTAAGAACGGCGACCTGTACAGAGAGGGGCTATTCCGGCAACCAGTACTGCACATCGTGCGACAGGATCGCGAAGAAGGGCGTCTCAACCCCGTCCCTCCACGAAATTGCAGATAACTACAAGCTGATCAATGAGGTTAAGCCAGGATGCACCACCTCAGGCTATAGCGGTGACCAGCAGTGCACAGCCGGCTGCGGACAGATTATCCGCTACGGTCATGTCGTTAATAAGCTCAGCCACGACTGGGACGGTGGCAAACCCGCAAAACAGGGCAAGAGCGAAGGAATTCTCTACACCTGCCAGCGTGCCGACTGCGGCGAGACAAGGTTCGTCAGAAGCTCCGACGCGACCGAGTTCACGGTCACGGTCATCAAGGGCACGGCCTCCGTTGCCGCAGGGACACTCATCACGGACAAGATCGCGCAGAACACCGTTGTGACCGTTACGGCGGACGCACCGGAGGCAGGCAAGGTCTTTGACAAGTGGGTCGTGCTGGAGGGCAATGTCACTCTGGCAGACGCCACCAAGGCGACTACCACCTTCACCATGCCCGGCAATGATGTGAAGCTCGAGGCCACCTATAAGGATGCGCCTCCAAGCCATACCCACAGCTACGGCACCGAGTGGAAGTATGACGACACCGATCACTGGAATGAGTGCGAGTGTGGCGATAAGGCCAATATTGAGGCTCACAGTGCCAGCGAGTGGATCGTTGACACGGCAGCTACCGAAACCGCTGACGGCGCTAAGCATAAGGAATGCACCGTCTGCAAGAAGGTTCTTGAAACCGCACCGATCCCCGCAACAGGCAGCAATCATACCCACAGCTACGGTACAGAGTGGAAGTATGACGGCACCAACCACTGGCATGAGTGCGAGTGCGGCGACAAGGCCGACACGGCAGCACACAGCTTCCAGTGGGTGATCGACAAGGCCGCTACCAAGGAGGCCACCGGCATCAAGCACGAGGAATGCACCGTTTGCGGCGCCAAGCACAGCGAGAATACGGTCATCGACAAGCTCCCCGACGGCGGCAACACCGACAATACAGGCAGCAGTGATAATAACACCAATAAGCCAGGAAATGACGACTCCACCAAGTGTCCTCAGACCGGTGACAGCAGCAACCACATCGGTTGGCTGGCTGCTCTGTGCGGCGTTCTGACTCTGCTGGGCGTAAGCGGCAAAAAGAGAAAGGAATCCAAGGTTAAATAAGCCGACGCTTCCGAAATCAAAATAGCCTAAACACAATAGGCGGTGACGGATCATTCCGCCACCGCCTATTTTCCTGAAAGCAAGCTTGGCAGCAAGTCCCTTTCCGAAAGGCGGCAAGCGACACCCACATTCTGACCATGTATCCCCAGCCGAACGGGGACGGCAATCTCCGGCACAGTTTCAAGAGCGCTCAGCAAGTAAAAAACTTGGTTGTAGCCCCCTCAACTTTTCGGCATGGAAAGTGAGGGGGCTTTCTCTATAGCCTCCGCCTGTTCTTTGAAAACCGAATAGTACAGCGCATCCTTTTGTAGGGCGGAATTTTTTTGTGCCTAAAAGCAAATTTACTCACTGTCAAAAGCTTGAACTCACTACAAATAAAAAAAACGGTAACACCAGCAGGAAGTTATTTTCCTGCTAATGTTACCTCATTTACAAGTATCACAAGATTTAAAGGGGAAATGATAAAGACTTTGTAATGCTTAGCGTAATTCTTGTAGCTTTACGCTTAATTCTTGTAAATGTTTTTTGGCTCTTTAGTTTGATAGCCACCATACATTGATGCACATCCGCAGGCAGCTATACCCATTCTCTTAGTTGCTCTGGCAATAAGGCTGGCAAGCAATTTCTTAAATGATCTCATTTTTATCACACCTCTTTTCTTTGATCTTCGCTGATATTATTAAAACTGCAATTAATAGATTTGTTAACAGGATCATAGATCCAACCATCTGATATCTATTGATAATCGCCCCGCCAAACAGATCAAGCAACAGAAAAACTATCATTCCCATCGCTTTGAACTTTGGCTTTTTATCTTTTTCTATAGGCTTATTTTTGTTCTCCACAGGGCAGAATACAAAAGCTATTATCTCTTCAAACACCACAAAGGCAACTATCACCCATATATTTATATATCCGCATACCTTGTCATTAAGAAAAGCTGTAGCAATAAATGTCGAACACATCAACAGATTGCATCTGAAATATGTATCTGCATGATACCCTCCGGTAATAACCCTGACAGCAATAAACACTGCCAAATATATTACGCTTTCCAGCAAATGCCCTGTTAATGCTCCCATAAGCAATACAAGCACAATGTTCAACATTGATGAGATAGTTATTTCTATGCCATACCGATAAAAATCCTGTACCTCATCTGCTTTGCCGATAGCTTCCTGCTCGGTCAAAAAATTAAGTATACCCGATACAACAAGATCCATAAACTATCGCCTCGCTTTTGTCTTACCCTAATTTGAATTTTACTAGAATAACAGCAATATGTCAAGCTTTTTGGAATGAGTTGCAGGTTTTTGTCACGAAATGCAGCAACGGTCCGGAACAATTAGTTCAGGACCGTTGTATCTGCCATCAATGTTACCTGACAGCAAAACATTCCCTCCGACTCATAGAAATCGCATCTGCCATTATATTTTCTTGCTATCTCTCTGATTATTGAGGTCCCCAGACCATGCTGTTTTTTATCAGCCTTTGTGGTCGTAAGCCTTGGATTACTATCCATAACAGAATGATCTATTGAATTTTTTATCAAAAACGTATATGTATCCGTTTCTCGGTCGATCTTCAGATACAGAAATTTATTTGCGTCGTCGGCTATTTCCTTGCATGCCGTTATAGCATTCTCCAACGTGTTGCTCAACAGGTCGCAAAGGTCAGTTCCCTTTATTCCCTCAAAATCTGAAACCGTTATGCATGATATTTTTATCCCCAAGGAAGAAGCCATCGTAAGCTTTGCGTTAACAATAGCATTTACAATGTTATTTTTCGTTTTAACATAGGGCTCCGACTTTCCGATAAGGTCAAAGCTTTCTGAGATAAATTTTCTCGTTTCATCTATTTTTTGAACTTTCAACAGTTCATTGACCGTTTCATATTTGTCTTTTATATCATGCCTTAGTTTTCTCATGGCATCATATTGCGACTCAGCGTTTCCGATAAACTGCTCAAGATACTGCTCTCTTAGTTTGACTATCTCCATTTCCTTGAGCTTCCGATTCTTTTTTATCAAAGAATTTATTATCCAGAATATAAGTATATTAAGAACAAAGACAAGCATATATGACAGATTTATATACAGCCTATGGCCACCGTCTGCCGAAAGTGACAGTTCATGTATTACCATAACGAGAGAGAACGAAATAATAAGCACTGCAATTATCGTAACCCAATCTGAAGCCGTATAATCATCTGTATGTTTAAAGGCCATCAGTATTAATCTAAATACAATGAATATAGAGATCTGGATCATTATAAGCGTCACAAATCTAAGCAAGCTTTGTTCGACCACAAGCTTCCTGAGGGATATTTTAAAAAATGACGATACAACATTTAGTTCCAATGACGTTATCAACAAGATCGCAACCTGCGAGAGGGATATGAATAGAAATTTCTTTACTGCATTGTCACTAAAAAAGCAAAACGCAAAAACAAGCAGACTTGCCCAGTACAAAGCACTTCCAAAGCCCTCAAATACAGTGAAATAATTAAAAGCAGTGACCAGACAGCCTTCACAAACGGCAAATATAACAGCCCATATCTTAGCCCTTTCATGAGATCTTGGCGTAAGAAATCTATATATAAACCATGTTTCCAGACCGCCCTGATAAAAGTTTATCAAGATCTCAAATATCGTCCACAATGTAATAGTCATCACTTTCTCCTCAGATAATCAGTCAAAGCGTCGTCAACTGCATTCTTATATCCTCGGCTCATGGGAAGCTCTGAACCGCTTTTAAAGATCACCGTTTCATTTGAACGGCTTATGTTAAAAACATATTTCAGATTGACGATATATTTTTTATGCACCCGTATAAAATCAAATTTACGATAAGCTTCTTCTATCTCGCCAATGCTATCTCTGACTGCAATAGTATCCTTATTATTTGCAAAATGATATATGATGCTGTGGCTATTGCTCTCTATATAAGTTACATCCCGAAGCTTTACAGAGATCCTTCCCTGCTCCCTATTCTCCAAAACCACTGTCTTTTCCTGCTTCAATGCGTCCGTCAACTGTCCTGCTACCATATGGAGCCTATCCTTCATAACATCAGCGTCAGGATCTTTGCAGATAAAATTCAGCGGTCTGAAATTAAAGCTGTCATAAACCAGCTCCTGATGACTTGTCACAAAGATCACGAAGCAATTACCATTCTGACCTAGCTGCCGCGCGACTTCAAAACCGGTCATTTCAGGCATATCAAGGTCAAGAAATATAGCCGAAAAAGGCTTTTTACCATGGCAGTAAAAAAAGCTCTCAGCTTTGGTAAACGTTTCTATTTCAGCTTTGACCGACCTTGATTCAAGCTCATTTGCCAGCATAGATTTAAAAAACTGAAGAAAAACAGCATTATCATCACAAACTGCAATCCGCATTTTTTCACGTCCTTTTATAACATAGTCTATGTATGATTTTATATTACCATAATTATACCGTAAGGTCAAGCCAAAAGGCGTTTCACAGCTCCCTGCGTAAAGACCACACCTGACTGCAAACAAAAAAGGGCTGTTCTAACAGCCCTTTAGTCTGCCGCAAAAGTGTAAGACCAACGTCCCACTTATTTAGGACTTTTCCAACTTATTTCGTTTTGGATCCCTACACCTTAGGCTTTTTCATAGTAAGCGAAATACGCTTTTTCTTCAGGTCAACGTTAATTACCCAAACCTTAACTACCTCCCCGACCTTTACGACCTCAAGAGGGTGCTTTATATATCTGTCGCACATCTGAGAAATGTGCACAAGTCCGTCCTCATGAACACCGATATCAACGAACGCTCCGAAGTCTATAACGTTTCTTACAGTGCCCATAAGCTCCATGCCCGGTTTCAGGTCTTTAAGCTCCATAATGTCGCCGCTTCTCATAAGCGGTGGCGGAAGCTCGTCACGAGGGTCACGACCCGGCTTTTCAAGCTCCCCTACTATGTCCTTTAACGTCGGAGCACCAATGCCGATATCTGTAGCAAGCTTCTTCATGCCCATTGCATTGACTTTCTCAGCTATCTGCTTTACGTCGCCCATGTCCGCAAGGCTCAGCCCGCACCTGTCAATAAGCGCCTGTGCTGCCTTGTATGACTCAGGGTGAACAGCCGTGTTATCCAGCGGATTTTTTCCGCCACGCACTCTCAAAAAGCCTGCGCACTGCTCAAATGCCTTTGCTCCAAGCTTCGGAACTTTCATAAGCTGCTTTCTTTCTGTGAAAGCTCCGTTTTCCTCACGATAGGAAACAATATTCTTTGCAACTGTCATATTTATGCCCGATATGTATGACAACAATGAGTATGAAGCCGTATTAAGGTCAACGCCTACTGAGTTTACGCAGTCCTCAACAACGCCCTTTAAAGCCTCGTCCATTCTCGCCTTTGGCATATCATGCTGATACTGTCCAACACCTATTGCCTTTGGGTCTATCTTTACAAGCTCTGCAAGAGGGTCCTGCAAACGGCGTGCTATTGATACTGCTGAACGCAGTGAAACGTCATACTCAGGAAACTCCTCAGCCGCAAGCTTGGAAGCGGAGTAAACGGAAGCGCCTGCTTCAGACACCACCATGTAAGAAACTTTCTGCGGAATTTCTTTGATAAGCTCGGCTGTGAACTGCTCCGTTTCTCTTGAAGCAGTGCCATTGCCTATGGAGATAGTCGTAACACCATATTTCTTTATAAAGCCCGTCAGAATACGCTTAGCACGCTCTGTATCCTTCTTTGGCGGAGTAATGTAGATTATCGCAGTGTCAAGCACCTTGCCCGTAGCGTCCACTACAGCGGTCTTACAACCGTGAGCATATCCCGGGTCAAGACCAAGGGTAACAGTGTCTTTAACAGGCGGCTGCATAAGAAGCTGTCTGAGATTTGAGGAGAACACCTTTATTGCCCCCTCCTGAGCGTTTGCCGAAAGCTCCGCCCTTATCTCACGCTCTATGGACGGATAAATAAGTCTTTTATAGCCGTCCTCACAAGCAGCCGTAACAAGCTGTCCGCACTCTGACTTGTTTTTCACATATTTTGACACGCAGGCTCTCTCCCCTGCGCCCTCTGGGACATTCACTGATACTTTCAGAACGCCCTCTTTTTCGCCTCTGTCCAAAGCCAAAACTCTGTGACCTGCTATCTTTCCCACAGCCTCAGCATAGTCGTAATAGTTCTCGTACACTGACTCGGCATTCTCGTCAGACGCTTTTGAGCTTATCACGCCTATCTGCGAAAACAGCGTTCTTATGTATTTTCTCAGGTCAGCGTCGTCAGAGATATCCTCCGCAATGATATCCATTGCGCCCTGCAAAGCTTCGTCCGCAGACTTTACGCCCTTTTCCTCGTTGATAAATTTTGACCCCTCGACCTGCGGGTCGCATTTCTTATCCTGGGTCAAGATAAGTTCAGCCAGTGGTTCAAGCCCCTTTTCTCTTGCCACCGAAGCCCTTGTTTTACGCTTCGGCTTGAAAGGTCTGTAGATATCCTCTACCTCCACAAGGGTCTTTGCATTTTCGATAGCAGACATTATCTCGTCTGTCATTTTCTCCTGCTCAGTGATAGAAGAGATTATCTCGCCTTTACGTTTTTCGAGATTTCTCAGGTAAGTGAGCCTGTCAGCGATCTCTCTAAGCACCTGATCGTCCAAAGAGCCTGTAAGTTCTTTTCTGTATCGTGCAATAAACGGTATAGTTTTATCGTCATCAAGGAGTGCCACAGTGTTGTCTATCTGCTCCTGTCTGAGCTTAAATTCTTCCGCAAGGGTCTTGTTAATGTCCATGTTTTTACCAATCCTTTTTTATTACTTTTTGCGTATTATCACATATAAAATTATAGCACATTTTCGATAAAAACGCAACGAAAATGCGGTCGAAAACTGTAACGAAGATATTATATAATACATATAGGATTTATCAGAAAATTAATAAAAGCAGGCAAAAATGCACTTGAAAAAAAGGCATAGATATGATATCATAGAAGAATAAAACAGTATTCAGGAGTGTTTATATGCTAAATCAGTTTTCAAGAACCGAGCTTTTATTCGGCAAAGAAGCAATGGAAAAGCTCAGCAACAGCAGGGTTGCGATTTTCGGCATAGGCGGTGTGGGCGGATATGCAGTTGAAGCCCTTGCACGAAGCGGTGTAGGCGAGCTTGACCTTATAGATGATGACAAAGTGTGTCTGACCAACATCAATCGTCAGATAATTGCCACAAGAAAAACAGTAGGAAAATACAAGGTAGACGTGGCGGAGGAGCGTGTTCACGACATCTGTCCTGACATAAAAGTGAACACATACAAGTGTTTTTATATGCCTGACACAGCGGATCAGTTTGATTTTACTCAGTATGATTACATTATCGACGCCATTGACACTGTTACAGGCAAGCTGGAGATAATAAAGCGAGCAGACGTTGCAGGAGTACCTGTTATATCCTCAATGGGTGCAGGCAACAAGCTTGACCCTACAGCATTCCGTGTGGCGGACATTTATCAGACAAAGGTCTGCCCTCTTGCGAAAGTCATGCGACGAGAGCTTAAAAAGGCAGGCATAAAGTCGCTTAAAGTTGTTTACTCAGAGGAACAGCCTATCAGACCGATAGAAGATATGGCTATTTCATGCCGTCAGGACTGCATTTGTCCTCCTGGTACGGCAAGAAAATGCACAGTGCGCCGTGATATTCCAGGCTCAACGGCATTTGTTCCGTCAGTGGTGGGACTTATCGTGGCAGGAGAAGTTATTAAAGATCTTGTAAAGAAATAATACAAACAAAGGACGAACCACAAAAGTTCGTCCTTTTTCAATGTAAAAGAAGTAAATAAGAAAAAAGAGCCATAGCAAAAGCTACAGCTCTCTGGCTCCCCCTGTTGGACTCGAACCAACGACCCTTCGGTTAACAGCCGAATGCTCTACCGACTGAGCTAAGGAGGAATATGACTAAACAGAGAAGAATATTATCTTCTCTGTTTAGTAAGGTGTCGGCAGCACCCTATCTTACCGGGACGTTACCATCCAAGTATTTTCGGCGAAGAAGAGCTTAACTACTGTGTTCGGCATGGGAACAGGTGTGACCTCAACTCAAACGCCACCGACTAAGTGAAGAGGAACGAATCCTCAAAATTGAATAATGAAAAAGCTGTTGGTTAAAAGGAGTAGTCATAACCAATAAGGTTAAGCCCTCGACCGATTAGTACTCGCTAGCTAAACACGTCACCGTGCTTACACTTTGAGCCTATCAACCTTGTAGTCTTCAAGGGGTCTTACTCTGTAAACAGAAGGGATATCTTATCTTAAGGGCGGCTTCACGCTTAGATGCCTTCAGCGTTTATCCGTTCCGCACATAGCTGCCCAGCTGTGCCACTGGCGTGACAA
>OHKH01000522.1_pt1 | contig 15255 bp, 10 predicted proteins | sample 1568831 | NCBI WGS metagenome assembly OHKH01 (sample SAMEA3879581, study PRJEB24766) | human gut metagenome | biome: human-associated habitat; feature: feces | place: USA | collected 1985/1987
GCTCAACGGTACCGACTGCCGACGGAATCTGGAGTCGCTCGAAGTTGAGTCCCGCAAAAATGCTGTCGACCTCGTCGACGCGCTCTCTCGGCGCGCAGTAGACGCCCCAATAGTCGGTCGCATCGGTCGAGCACGGGATGAAGAGCACATAGGGGTCGTCGTCATAGGCGACGAGCTTTTCGTAGCTCTCCTTTGGCATATGACCGAAGCGGGTTTTGATGAACTTGCAGTTGAACAGCTCATCGAGTCCGACATCGAAGCCCGTGAAATGCTCATATTTTGCAATGCCGTTTCGGCACTGCTCGAGCTGATCCTCAAGCTCCTTGTACTCATCGTGCATCGCGGACAATTTTTCGTCCAGTTCGTCGATGTAGGCGCTGGTCTTATCGTCGAGCTGAATCTCACGCGAGCGGTCGCCGACTATCGTCGGGTCGGGCGCGGAATCATTCTCGCGGATAAGCTCCTCTATTTTTTGCAGCATCGGCGCATACGGGTTTTCCTCGCTGAGCGTCGAATAACCCATTGACGCAGACATATACTGCGTTGCCTGCTCGGGATGGAACGATCCGTCCAAGCAGCAGGTTGAAATGAAATTGTTAAGCTGGTCGAGCGGACCTGTGACTTTAACAAGCTTCATTTTTGCAACTGCCAAGGTTTATCACCGTCCTTTTAAACTCTTAAAAAGCTGTCAGTCGCCCACGCCGATAAGAAACCGGCTTATTTCTTCGGGCGGAATATTATATCTTATACCCTCAATAATGTGGGTAAGATTTTCTGCTTCATTCTCCGCGAGCGCGACATAACTCATCATCACGACGCTCGGGAAGGTTGAAAACCGCACAAGCCCTTTCGCGCGGTCATATCTGAGCTTTGCACTCACCTGCTCGACCGATCGGTCACCCCGCTCGGCAAATGCGACATACGCCGTGCCTTTGAGCGTTTGGAGAGCCTTTTCGGCATCCGGCGCTTTCATAAATCCTGTCAGCGCTTTCTCATCGAGCGTTCCGCCGGGCATCAGCATCGTGGTGAGCACGCTCTGCGGCATATTGGTAAGACGCTTGAGCCTGTAGAGCGAGACGATATTCTCGGCATCCGTATCGAACGCGTGCATCGCGTCAAGCTCCTTGCGTTCCTTGCCCTTGTAGTTCTTTTTGATGAGCGCCTCCGCCTGCGAGTGGAGATATTTGTTGAGCACAAGCTCCATGGCGAAATAATCGGGTCTGCCGTCGGAACCGACAGAGGCAAACGGGGAAAGAACCGCTTTATACGGTGAGCCCTCGACTGCCGCCAAAAGCAGATCAACATTTGTCGCGGTCTCAAGCGCTGCGGCGTTGAGCTCCGAGTGGCGCACGAAGAAGTCGGGCACTTTGGCAAGGTTCTTCTCCGGGTGGCGGCTGTTGAGATAGCGCACCGAATGGAGCAGCATATCAACATCGCTCAGCGTCACGAAATATTTATAAAAGCCGTCGCCGATGGATTTTTCATATCTGCAAAGGGAAGCGAAGTTGTTTGAAAGATGCTCCCTGAGCAGTATTTCTATCTGCCAGCGTCTGAGCGAGCCCATTGTCACGCCCTCGAACGCGTCGGCATAGGCGGTGTGAGCCTTCAGATAAGCCGCCGCTTCGTTGACGGAACGGCAGGCAAGCAGATCGGTGTAGTTCTGCGCGGTCAGGCGTTTGCCGTACATAGCACGAGCCTTTGCGAGCACTGCGTTTGCGGCGGACGAAACTGTCATACGGCACACTTCCTTTCAAAAGAATCTGATCAGTCGGCGTTCACGGCTCTGTCGGCGAGCTCCTTCGCCCATTTTTCGCGGTTAGCCTTGCTCTGCTCGTCGAGAGTATCGGAGACTGCCTGAGCCTTCTTCTCTATCTCGTCGAGAGCCGCTTTCAGCTTTGCGTCATATTCGGATGTGGTCTTTGCTATCTCGCTGTCGGTGCGCTCCTGCTCCTCAGCTTGAATCTTCTTCGCCTGCTCGGCAAGCTCGGAATCCGCCTTGTCGAAGAACTCCTGTTCCTCCATGGTGCGCTTTCTCGCGCGCTTGTCCATATCGACTATCGTTTTAATGATGCTTTCCATAACTGCACCTCTTTTGCGCTGTTTTGGTATACATCTTTGGTATACCTATTATATATACTATTTCTGCTTCTTTCAGCTACTAAATTATATCACCAACATAGCAAAAGACAATATGCAAAAATAATAAACAATCTTCATTTTTCAAATTATTTTTGTACCGCGACACAAAAATTTAACAAAGATATCAAAGTTATAAGAAAAAGTGCTTTCAAAGCACAGAGCACCCCTCCGGGAAAAGCCAGAGAAGTGCCGCAGTTTACTTTTTGATGTTATCCTCGATGAGGATTCTTATCTTCTCGGCGATGAGCGCACCGAGAGCGAAAGAATGGGAATGATAGAACTTCATGAACTTCTGACCCGCTTCGGTCTTGAAGACCCAGAGCGCCCAGCTGGGGACAGGCTTATCTATTCTGCCCTTGTACTGAAGCTCGAACGGCTGAGAATAGGTCACGCCGCCGCTGCCCTTCATCTGGAAGCGAATATAGCAGCCGAGATCCTTTTCATAGTCGTTGAGGTCTATGGTGTTGCCCGTGGCGATAACTTTGCCGTCAGCTATCCACTCGATGACCTGGCAGTCGCGGGTAGGATCGGTGGCGACGGTTATCGTGTTCGCTTTTTGGTCGACTTTGATATCGGTCACGAGCGGCACATTGCCGTCGCCGTCAAAGTCGCCGACTCCGTCGGTGGTCTTGTAATATTTGCTCGCGGCAAAGAAGTTGCCGTCTTTCATCGCCTTTTTGACATTCGCTTCGTTGTTCTCGGGCAGGACGAAGAACTCGAAAGATCTGCCGACCTCGTTAAGCTTTTCGGAATCGTCATCGGCAAAAGCCCAGATATTTCTGCCCTTGGGGATAACGATCTGGAGCAGTTCATCCCAGAGCTCACGGTCGCCGCGGGTGACTCTGTCGGTGTTGTTGACTATCTCCATGCCGAGGCAGCTCGGGCAGTCGATGAATATGCCCGCGAAATAGGCTATGTAGACGTTCCAGTGAGAACGGTGCGGGAATCTGCCGGAATCGACCCAGTCGCCGACATGGTTGAGCACGGAATAGCCGCCCGCCTTTTCGATTTCAACGGGAGCGGTTCTGTAATCGTTTTCGATTCCCCACTCTCCCTGTCCGTAGGTGGTGAAATATCCGTTGACATGAGTCTTCGAGATAACAGCCATATTGCATTCGATTCCGCCGCGGATATCGGTCATGCCTCTGCCGCCGCGGTCAAGTCCCTTTGTGATGCGCTCGTAGTTTTCTTCGCTCATCGGGTAGACTTTTCTGAACTTGTTGAAAATGCCGTTCGTCTCTCGCTCACTCGTCCAGCCGTTTGTGATAACGCCGTGGTCGGTCATCGCAAGGATATCATAGTCCGCCTTATAATATTCCTCGACCATCTCGTCGAGCGTCGGGTCGCCGTCGCTCGCGTCGCAGTGTGCGTGGAGGTTTGCTTTATAAGTTTTCCATGTGTTCCAGTCGACCTGCTCATAGGGGCTGATTATCGTATAATCCGTCTCTTTCGAGCCGAACGCGAACGCCGCCGGGAAAGCGGTGAACAGCATCACGACAACCAGCGCAGCCGACAGAACGCGCTTGAAGTTCTTCTTCATTTATATATTCTCCTTAAATCAATATGCGTCGAAGAAATGATCGAAAGCATTGTAGCCGAGGAAGAAATACTTGAACGCCCAGACAATGGGATTGAACTTGAAATAAGTCCAGTCGAGCACTGTAACTGTGGCGCGCAGGGCGGTCGAGAGATCGTGGGTTCTCGGAACTCTGACTTTGCCGAAATCCTCGCCGTTTCTTCTGATAACGAAGGGCTGCGAATAGCAGATGCCGTTGTCGCCCGTGATATAGAATCTGACATAGAGATAGGGCGTGTCGAGCAGATCGTCCGCGCGGAGATCGAGGGTCGCCTTGCCGCTGTCTATATCCGTCTCGCGCTTGATAACATTGCAGTTCGAGACCCAGGTTATCGAATAGTGGGAGACCGCGAAGCACCAGCCGTTCTCCATGCCCTTGCGGACATTCTCGTTTGTGAGCTCCGGCAGAACCATCATGGTATAGGCGTCGTTTATCGAGCGGACATCGTGGGAATCAGAAAAAGCAAATCCCCACGGAACGACATTATTGGGTATGGTCTTCTGGAGTATCTGATCATAAAGTATACGGTCGCAGCGGGTGTGCGCGTCGGTGGCGCTGTTGATGCCCATGCCGACGCTCGATCCCTTGTTGTCAAGGAAGATGCGCGCAAATTTATTGGCATAATAATCGTCTATCTTCTGACCGACATGATCCGCGCTGTCCTTTTCGGGATAGACATACTCACCGACATGGGAGAGCATGGATATTCCGCCCTTGCATCGCACGCCCTTCGACGGGGTCTCATAGTCGCCGTAAACGCCGGCGAGACCCTGACCGTAATCGGCATAGTAGCCGGTCAGATGGCAGTCGCACTTCGGGGTCGCCATATTGAGCTCTATGCCCTGCGGGACATCGAGCATACCGTTGTTATGCGTTCTCGTCTGCGATGCGGCAGTGCCGGTCGTATAGGCCTTGTACTCCTCATCGGTCAGCGGGTAAATGGGCGCGAGCTTCGTGCGCTCATATTTGACGAGTCTTATCAGCGGCACGAGCTGCGGCTTCTGATCCCAGCCCTTATTTATCGTGCCGTGGTCGGTGAGCGCGAGGATATCGTAGTTGAGGTCATAGTGTCGCTCAACGACTTCGTGGATCGGCAGATAGCCGTCGCTCGCGTTGCTCTGGGTGTGCAGCTGAGCCTTGTATATTCCCCAGCTGTCCCAATCGACATCCGCATAAGGGTCTGTTATCTCGTAACTTATCTCCGCAGGAGACACCTCGTTCTCCTGCGCAAAGGCGCAGAACACGAGTGACGGCACCGCAACAAGCAGGCAGAGCAGCAGCGACAGGGTGCGTTTGAACATTGTCATTCCTCCGTATGTTAATTTTTTATTCTGTAACATAGTTTAAAACATCCGGCAAATTAAGTCAACAAAGTTAACATAAATTTCGCAGCAAAATATAATTTTTTATATATTTTTTAGTCACGCTTTTCACATCCTCCCCATATGTTTGTTCAATTTGACATTTTTCGGTGAATTTTCGTTGACAAGTTTTGCATATTTTGATATACTCAATTTGAGGTTGACGGAGCGGAATTATTCCGCGAAAGTCTTCCGAGGGAAAGAAAAATAAAAATTAAAAAGAGAAGAAAGGAAAAGACAATGAAAAGAAAACTTATCTCCGCCGTTGCGCTCATCATGTGCGCGATAATGTTCCTCTTCTGCGGCTGCAAGTCGAAGAAGAACGGAGACGACACAACCGCCCCCTCCGAGAGCGGCGCGGCAGTCGATGCAGTCACCGACGAGAGCACCGAGCCCTCGTCCGAAGAGACGACCGAGCCCGAGAAGAAAGAGCCCGCTTCCGACGCCGTCAGAAGGGTTACAGACATCTCAAGAAATCCCGGTCAGGTCAACACCACCACTCCCTCGGTCAGAAAGCCCGAGTGGAAAAAGGACGGAAAATATACCTGCGGCAAGAACCTCGCGGCAGGCGAATACTATGTAGTTCCCAACTCAAAGAAATGCTCGCTTATGCTTACCGACGGCAAAGACGGCGAGCTTGAATTTGAGATTCTTCCCTGCGGACTGTTCGTCACCATGAAAGCCGGATATACTCTTGAAGTCAAGAACGGCAAATTTATCCTCGCCTCCGAAGTCGATAAGATGGGCGCCACCAACGGCAAATACAAGCTCGGTTCATACAGAGTCGGCGTTGATATCCCCGCAGGCATAACCACTCTCGGTTCATCCGAAGGCTCGTTCTTCACTGTTTTCTCATCAAGCGATTATTTTGACGAGGACGCAACGGCAATTATGTTCGCCGAGGATTATCCCGTTTATTACAACCTTGAAAAGGGTCAGCGCGTCCTGTTCATGGAAGACACTTCCCTCGGGGTAAAAATCCCCGGTGCAAACAGCGACGGCAGCTACAACTCCGGAATGTACAAGGTCGGCAAGGACATAAAGCCCGGCAAGTACACCCTCGTTCCCACGGATTCCGAAAACGGATACATGGTCTATTACGATCTGAGATATATCGAGCTCTCCATCAAGGACTACAAAGAAGATGTTAAGGCAGGCACTGTAATCACACTCACAGATGGCACCTATTTCCGCAGCAGCGGCTTAAAGCTTGTTCCGTATGTCGAGCCCGGCACAACCGCCGCTCCCGAGACTACGACAGAAGCTCCCGAGACGACCACAAAAACTCCCGAGACGACCACAAAAACTCCCGACACCACAACCACTACAGCTCAGGGAACTCCTTCCGAAAGCTAAATAACAAACCAACCGATTGAAGAGTCGCAGAGATGCGGCTCTTCCTTTTTTTGCCCGTGTTGACTTGAATGTTCAGGTTTGGTATAATGGACAAAACGGGTAAGCCCGCAATAATCCTCACGAAAGGGAAAAAAGATGAAAAAGCTTATATCTATTATTCTCTGCATGACTATGCTCGCCGGTGTTCTGGCGTTTGCAGGGTGCAAGAACAATAAGGACAATCAGGACACAACAGCCGCCTCGACGGGCATCGACGCTGTCGACGCCGCCGACACGACCGAGTCCTCTGCGGACAGCACCGCAGCTGAAAGCTCCACCGCAAAAGAGACAAAGCCCTCGGGCAGACCGACTCAGACTGTCCCCGCCGCAGCAACGACCGACGCGCAGGTGGTCACTCTCCCGACCAACTCGACCGAGAAGCCCGACAACGGTAGCTCCACCGGTTGGAACGGCGCGGGCAACTACAAATGCGGCAGCGGAAGCGGCAAGCTCGCCCCCGGCGAATATTATATTGTCAAGACCTCTTCAAACTACTCCGCCCTCCTCTGGGACGGCAAGAAAAAAGATAACAAAGGTCAGCCCCTCGCCTATGACATAACGATAGACGGCACGCATACGCTCGTTACTCTTGAAAGCGGCTACGAGCTCTACATCAGCGGCTGCAAGTTCATCAACACCGCCAGCGAGCATCCCAAGGCGGTCAACGGCAAATATGCCCCCGGCACATACAAGATAGGCAGGGATATTCAGAAGGGCGAATACATAATCAAGAAAGCCTCCGGCGCATACGGCGGACTCAGCTTCAAAAAGAGCGTTGACCCCTATGTTCAGAATGTTGCAAGCGATTTCAAGATGGTCGATGTCTCTGTCTATTATACGCTGTCAAAGGACGGATATGTCCACATCACAGGCTGTGAGCTCTATGACGCAGCTTCGCACGACATGGCTTCGATAGGCTGCGACGGCACGACTCCCGCAATGTACAAGGTCGGCAAGGACATAAAGGCCGGCACATATACAATAACCCCGGACGGCAGCGGAAAGAGCTACTATGCGGTCTACAAAAATTCAACGGATGCCACAAACTCCGCGAGAATCGCTGAAACGCGCATAACCAAGGCTACAAATGTCGCTGTCAGCGACGGCGAATACATCTGGTTCTACAAGGCTTCGATGAAATACTGCCAGAATCCGAACTCGGGGCTTGACTTTGACGCTACGGCAGCTTCGGAATAAGCAGATATTTTAATCAGTTGAAAAGCGAAAGGACATCGGGGCAAACCTCGATGTCCTTTTATTATTTTATTTGGAGATAAATTATGCTCAGATTTGTTTTCCCGACCGAGGACAGTCGGCAAGATGTGCAGTCATTTTACAATGAGTTTAAATCGGACGACGGCACCTGCATAGGCTACGGCGGATACAAAAATTTTGACCGCTGGCTCGCCGGAATGAATAACAGAATAAGCGGCAAAAATCTTCCCGCCGGATATGTCCGCGAGAATTTCTATCTCTGCTACGACGGAGACGACATGGTCGGCGTATTCAACCTCAAGTTCGAGCTGACCGAGTTCCTGCTGAACTTCGGCGGGCACATCGGATATGCGGTCAAGCCGTCGCGCAGAAACAGGGGCTGCGCCTCGCAGATGCTGAAACAAGGGCTCGACATCGCCCGCGAACTCGGATTCGTGCGCGTGCTGTGTGTCTGCGACGAGGACAGCATCGCCTCGGAGCGCGTGATAATAAAAAACGGCGGAATATTCGAGAACAGGCTGTACGACGATGAAGAAAAAGTTTTTGTAAAAAGATATTGGATAAATTTATAATATAGGCAAAAATCACGCTGATAAAATTTGTGTTTAATATAAATCATCACAATACATTTGCACAAAACAGTATCCTGCCCACGAAAAACCATGGTCAGGATTCGTCTTATAAAAAATCCCCGCGCCTTTCGGTGCGGGGAAAATTTTATCTGATATAGGGCAGCGGGTTTACTGTGCTGCCGTTTATGATTATCTCGAAGTGAAGATGCGGACCTGTCGCGTTGCCGGTTCTGCCGACTCGCGCTATCGCCTGTCCTGCGCTGACATGCTGTCCGACGCTGACAGATATAGAGCCTGCAAGGCAGTGAGCGTATCTCGTCTTGACTCCGCCGCCGTGGTTGATGACAACGCAGTGTCCGTAGCCGGAATTGCTTCGGCGCACGCTCTCGACTGTACCGTCGAGTGATGCGACTATGACCGCTCCGGTCGAACCGCCGCCGGGAAGAGTGAGGTCGACACCGGTGTGGAAATCTCTGTAACCGCGCAGGGTTCTCCAGCCATAAGGCGAGCTGACGAATGTACATGCGGGTGCAGGCCATACAAAGCCGCGTCCGGAAACCTTGACATTATATCCGCCGCTGACGCGGGTCGACTTCGTGCCGATAAGCTTCTTTTCGGTCACGGGCTCTTTAGTCCTGACGCGTGAGACCTCCTGCGAAGTGACGCGCTGACCGTCGATATATGTTACAAGCTCGGTTATCGTATCTTCGCCCTTTTCGCCCTTTCGGGTGACGCGGGTAGTACCCTTGAACATCGAGGCGTCGTTGGTCTTTTCGGTATCATAATCGACCTCGACCGTTCTCGTCTCGGTTCTCATGACCTTGACGCGGACATAGTTGACCTCGTTCGAGACCACTATCTGATCGCCTGTATGAATATACTCGCCCATATCGGGGTTGAGCGCCATGAGCTGCTTTTCGGTCAGCCCGTTCGCGACCGCTATGCCGTATATCGTATCGCCGTCCTTGACGGTGTAGGTCTTTTTCGCCTGCTTAGTCTGCTCAAGCTGCTTTTTGAGCTTCGATGCATCCCACATGGTCTTCGGGTCGTCAGGATAAAGTCCCTGGACATACTCGACCTTCTCAACGAAATCGACAAAGCTGTTGCTGTCGGTCACCTTGTGCTTTTCAAGAATAGCATTGAACACGCTCGCTGCATCCGTCTCGTTCTTGACGGAGCAGATAAACTCGTCATCGATATAAATTCCGCAGGCATTTGTGACATTACTCTCGGAATTTTCGATTATTCTGTCGCAGAGTATCGAAGAATCGACAAGCTTGTTGACGCTGACAAGTGAAAGCTCATATGTCGGATCATCAAGTTTGGCGGAAGAATCCGTCTTTGTAGTCGTCATTCTCGCCTTTGCGGCGCTCTGAGCCTCGTTATACACCGACTCGTCGGAGATATAGCCGAGCTCCTTGTTGTCGTAGCTGACCTTGAGCGCGAACGTGACACTGCTCCAATAGTTGACGGTCAGCACGAAAGCGAGCACTGCGGCAACGGGCAGAGCGAAGTTCGCTATGGTCTTGAACATCTGCGTATGGGTGGTGAAAGCCTTCTTCACATAGTGCCCGAGTATCGGGAACAGTGTTTTCGGCTTATGGCGGCTCTGCCTGAGATAATTCATAGCCGAGCGCACATCGCGCCTGAAGTCCTTGACCTGCTCAACGAATGTATGAGAAATTATGTGGATAAACTTCTTGAATCCGAGCCAGAGAAAACGGAAGACATATCTGAAAAAGCCGACGATATTTCTGCCGAGCTTCTTAGGCTTCGCGAGCATCTTTTTAAAAGTTGTGCCGGTTGCGAGTCCGAGCGCCGCGATATAAGAATAAAGTACGGCTCCGGCATCGCCCTTATGAGCCTTTTCTTTCTTTTTCGCGTGCTTGTCTTCGGCAGTTTCCTGCACTTCGGGCTGCGCCGCAGAATCAGCATCCGAAACTATTTCGTCCGCCTCTATCATCACGTTTTCGTCAACGGACTCTTCTTCGTCAGCGACACCGCCCGCTTTTTTCATGGCGGCTCTGGTGCGCTTGTCGAGAGTTTTCTCATATGTTGCGAGGATATCGTCATAATCGCTGTCGACATCTATCTTCTCAAAAAGCTCCGAATACTTTGCAGTTTCATTTATTCTGTTTTTAAGCTCGTTCCCGTCCTTTGCGGGCGACTCTGAGCTGTGCAAATCAGGATTGGCAATATTGCCCTTTTTCTTTCCCGACATTGCTTCGCCCCCTTAAAAATATTACAAAATGATTACAAACATTATAACGCCGCCGAGCAATTATTACAAGTCTTTTTGAGAAATATATTGTTAACAATGCTTGGATAGTGCAACACATGACGCATTTTTGAGATAGAAAAATGAGCCGCCGAAAAGGCAGCTCATATCTCTCATAGGATGATTATTTCTTGTCCTCTGTCATGTTGAAACGCTTCTTGAAGCGGTCAACGCGTCCGCCGGTATCGACGAGCTTCTGCTTGCCGGTGAAGAACGGATGGCACTTTGAGCAAATATCGACACGAAGATCCTGCTTGGTGGAAGAAGTCTTGATGACCTCGCCGCAAGCGCAGCGGACCTCAGTGGGCTCGTACTTAGGATGGATTCCTTCCTTCATTATTGTCACCTCTTTCGGATTATCTGCATATAACTTTGTCTTTAAGCTTAGCAAACGAAATTTTATCATACACGGGGCAAAAATGCAAGCCCTTTTTTCATATTTTTTAAACTGTTCCGACTTTAACGGTCGAATTCATGAAAAATGAGTACAAAAGCGTCTCTTTGACGGGCATTCCGAGTGCCTGCGAGAGTGCCTCGCGGTATATCCCGAGCTGAGCCGAATATCGGTCGAGCAGAGCCTCGGCGTCAACGCCCGTGTCGGTTTTATAATCGACAATGACGAGTTTTCCGTCCTCGACGAACACGCAGTCCGCAATGCCCTGAACGACGATTTTTTCTTCAGCCGCTTCGCCCGTCAGCTCAGGATAAAAGAACTTTGCCGGGAAGAGCGCTGCAAATTTTTTCTCGCGCATGACGTTATCGGAGGCGAAGATTCTCTCGGCAAGCGACGACATAAAGAACCGTTTAGCCGCGCCGATATTCACAGCCTTGCCCTCATCCTCCGAGAGGAAGCCGCCGTCAACGAGCCGCGCGAGTTCGGATTCAATGTCGGCGCGCGCCGCAGCGTAATTTGAAAACTGCATGAATTTGTGCGTAGCCGTGCCGCGCTGAGCCGGGGTCAGTCCGCCCGAGCTCATGAACGCCGGGCGCGACGAGGCGAAATATTCGCGGTTTATGCCGCGCTCCGAGCCGTCCGAAGCGGCGCGCTTCGCGGGCACAGACGAGAGCACCGAGCGCGGGTCGGAATAATCGAGTCGTTCGCAAACTTCGTCGAAGAATACGGGCTTTGCGGCTATCTTTTGCTCATTTGCGGATTCGGTCATGAAGCTTTCCGAATCGCTGACGACAACTTTGAGCTTGAATCTGTCTTTTTCGGGCAGAAATATCGGGACATCTACGCCGGAAAGCTTTCTCAGCTCATCCGCAGCGGGATGGCGCATGAGCGCCGTGAGCACAAGGTCCGAAAAGTTGTTCATTCTGAGCACGGCGAACGGGTTCGCCCGCTCCCCTATTCCGCATTCGACGGCAACCTTCGCGAGTCCCTTTTCGGGATTCGGGACGGATGTTACCATAACGAGATTTTCTTTTGCTCTCGTCAGCGCGACATATAGCACGCGCATCTCCTCGCTGCGTCCCATGCGTTCGGAAGTTATGACTGCGGCGCGGCGAGAAGCGGTGTCATAAACGCTGATTCCGTCCTCTGTGCGTCTCTTCATACCGAGCCCTGCAGACGAGCTTATGAGCACTGGTTCGGTGTTGTCCCGCTCGTTGAACGCGTGCTGCATATCGGCGAGAATACATATCGGGAATTCAAGTCCCTTGCTCTGATGGACGGTCATTATGCGGACGATATCCGCATTTTCGGACGGGCGCGCAGCGGTCGCCAGATCGCCGCTCGTGCGCGCGACTTTGTCTATAAATCTTATAAATCCGCTGAGTCCGAGGTTCCCTGTCGCCTCGTATTTTTCGGCATAATCACACAGCAGACCGATATTGAGCCTGCGGCGCTCGCCGTCCGGCATCGCGCCGACAATAGCGTCGAAGCCCGTCTCTTCGCACACTCTGCGGACGAGCTCGCCCGCGCTCAGGGTCAGCGACAGTCTGCGCAGGGATTCGATCTTTTTGAGGAATGCCGCCGCTTTTTCGTCGCCCTCGTCAGCCGATGCGGCGACGCTGCGATAGAGCGGCTCGGTCTCGCCCGCCTCCAGGCGTTCTTTCGCCGAGGCGCGTATATCCGCAAGCTCACCTGCGCTGAAGCCGAAGAGCGGAGAGAGCATGACAGCCGCGAGCGGTATATCCTGCACGGGATTGTCGAGCACGCGCAGGAGCGAGAGTATAAAGCTTATCTCGGCGGCCTCAAAGAATCCGCCGGTCTCCGGAGAAAAAACCGGTATGCCGCGCTCGGAGAGCGCGTTGGCATAAACTGAAGAAACATTTTTTGCCGTGCGCAGGAGAATGCAGAAATCGCCGTAGGATGCGGGATGCAGAGCGCCGCTCTTTGTGACGAGCGTTTTTCCCTCTTTGACCGTGCGGTCAATATATCTCGCAACATAGCGAGCCTGCGCTTCGAGCGTATCGGCTCTGTTACCCTTGTCCGTCACGACATGCAGCTCGCAGTCGGGGATGTCGCGCTCGGGATATTTAGCGGCGGCGTTGAGTGCCTCGGAGTCGTCATATTCGAGCTCGCCCGCCTCCGTGCTCATCAGCTGGCGGAAGATATAGTTGACACACGATGTAACTCCCACGCGGCTTCGGAAATTCGAGCCGAGGGTTATGCCAAGTGGGTATTTCCCGCTCTCGAAGCTGTGTGTTGTGCTGCGGCGGCGCAGGAATATCTCCGGCATCGCCTGACGGAATCTGTATATGCTCTGCTTGACATCGCCGACGGTAAAAAGATTGTTCTCGTCGGCGGATATTGCCTTGAATATCATATCCTGCGCTTCGTTTATATCCTGATACTCGTCGACGAGTATCTCGACATAATGCGATGAAAGCTCGCGCGCAAGGTCGGTTTTTATATATCCGCCTCTGCCGTCGGAAACCGCAAGCAAATTGAGCGCGCGGTGCAGGATATCAGAGAAATCGGCGGAGTTCATTTTATCTTTTTCGGCGGAATATTCCCTGCCGAACTGCTTGACGAGTTCTATAAGCTTCGTCACGGGACCGCGCATCAGGCGCACATCTTCAGAATGTTCTCCGGACGAGACGCACATAATATTAGGTACTTTTTTCAACAGATCCTTGAGCTTTTTGCGGGCGGTCATGACCGCGTTTTTTGTCTCGCTCTCATAGCCCTTCGGCACACGCCCGAGACCCATATATTTGACTGTGTTAAATGCTTCGAGAGCCTCATCCCAGTCTCTGTTGACTTTTTCGCGAAGCTCGGCGTACATATTTATATCGCTCTGCACCGCCGCGCCGTAGGCGTCCGCAACGATCGGGTCGGACTCCATGGCGGCCATCATATCATTGCTTGATGACACGCAGTAGTCGAGCATATCGCAGACATATTTTTTAATTATACCGCCCCAGCAGCTCTTGTTGATATCGGGCTGGGAATACTCCTCGATAAGCGAGTCGAGCCACAAATCAGGGAACGGATAAGCTGTCGAGATATCATACATTTTGATTATCAGCTTCGCGAAATCCTCGTCGCTGCTGCCGGAGGACATCATGTCGCTGAGTCCCGAAAAGCTGCCGTCCGAATCCTCTTCATATGCCCGCTCGAGCATTGCCTCGCAGACGTCGTTTTTCATTATGACCGCCGTCTCGTTGTCGAGCAGCGAATAGTCCGGGGATATGCCGAGCGCGTGGAAATTCTCGCGCACAAGGTCGTTGCAGAAGCTGTCGATAGTGCATATCTTCGCAAACGGCAGGAGCATATACTGGCGGCGAAGATGCCTGTCCGTCGGGTCCTCCGAGAGGCGTTTGAGTATCGCCGCGCCTATCTTCTCGCGCATCTGCGCGGTGGCGGCGCGGGTGAAGGTAACTATCAGCAGATCCTCCGCCGAGCAGGGGTTATCTTCGTCCGTCAGGCGGCGGATAACGCGCTCGACGAGCACTGTTGTCTTGCCCGAACCTGCCGCAGCGCTGACAAGCACAGAACCTTTACAGCACTCTATCGCGTGCTGCTGATCAGTCGTCCACTTGACTCCCATTCTTCATCCCCCTCTCCTAGTTTTCGGTTATCGTCCAATTCTCTTGCAGGCATATTATTCTCATGCGTGCAGATGTTCCAATATTCGCATTTCGAGCAGATTTCCTTGTAGTTTTTGCCCTGTGCCGGGAGCGCGGAAATCGAACCGCGATGCAGCTCTTCGCCCATGTTTACAAGGTTTTCGTCAACTGTGTCCCAAAGCTTTGACAGCTCTCTGAGGTCGAGGGTCTTGCCCTTTATGTTGCCGTCCTTATCAATTCTTGCCGGGATATACACACCGTCGCCGTCATGCTCCATGGCGACTATGACATCGGCGTTTTCGAGCACGAAGCCCTGCATTTTTTTGTCGTTCGGATTGCCCTGTTTGCTGAGGTCTTTGCCTCTCTCGGCTGTAAAGGCAGATGCCTTTGCAGGCATATAGAGCACCCCTGCGGGGATCGCATCGCCGTAGCGAGCCTTTCCGTTGCTCACGAGCGTGAAAAGATATATAAGCATCTGCATATTGAGTCCGTTGAGCACATCGGAAACGTCAAAGGGCTTGCCCGACGACTTGTAATCTATGACTCTGACATACGGCTCTCCGTCTATCTCTGCGAGATCGACTCTGTCCACCTTGCCGGAAATATTGATGTGTCCGCCGGAGGGTATTTTCAGATCATACGGCTTTATCGTGCCGTTATGCGATATATCAAGTTCAAGATCGATCGGGCGGAATTCGCAG
>OHKH01000537.1_pt1 | contig 14946 bp, 10 predicted proteins | sample 1568831 | NCBI WGS metagenome assembly OHKH01 (sample SAMEA3879581, study PRJEB24766) | human gut metagenome | biome: human-associated habitat; feature: feces | place: USA | collected 1985/1987
GACCTTCTTCTTGCCCTCAGACTGAGTTTTAACGGTGAACTTTCTTCTCTTAGCTTTAAGAATGCCTACAACGATCTTAGAAAGAGCCTCGTATACCTGCTGATCGGAAGCGTCCTCAGGTGTTGTCTGGAAATCGTTGTGAAGAACGTCAAGAAGCTTTTCTTTAAGTTCCTGCGTGGAAATTGTTTTTTCTACAGCACTATTTGCCATAAATCTTTACCTCCTATATACTTTCAAGTCGAGCTTTGCGCTCTGCACCTTTATTACTGTATTGGCGAAAACGTTTGAGAAATAAGGATAGTTTTCACACATTTGGGGAATAACACGCCCCTGCTCCTGATAATTATACCACAAGCCGACAATTTTTGCAAGAAAAAATGCCAAACGCCCCTAAAATTTAAACACTTTCTACATAGGGCAGGCGTATGATTTGTAGAAATCATAGACGCCGATATGCTATTTTTGCAATAGTTGTCATATTATGTTTGGAATATAATACAGGATATTGCATTTGCCTAATTTTATTATATGGTATAGTTGCATAATTGTCAAGGCGTTCAATTGTATAAAATGCTGATTTTGGAAGAATGAACAGCAAAAGGGGGCAGTAGGGGCGGTAGTTTTTATATAATCACAAGAATATGAATTTGCTAGGTGGGCATATAGGCCATACGATATGTGCTCAGAAAAAAGTGTACTTGCGTTTTTTGCAGCAAAAGGCTCAATTTCTATGATGCAGAAATTGAGCCTTTTTATATATTCGTTCGTTTTGATATAATATCTATTCTTCTTCTATTTTTTCTTCAGCCTTTGCAAGCTGTTTCTTGTCATACACGCTCTTTGCTACCTGAATACCGAACACGATCGCCGCACCGATGATAAAAAATACGATGCTGAATGTGCCGAAGGACATAGGGTCTTTAGGTTCTTTAAGCGTTGTATAACTATGGCGTACAGTGAGCCTATCATCATGCCGATAACGCAGTAGATAGTCTGGCTTCTGAACTTTTCAAGAGCCTTTTTGATAAGCCTGAGAGTAATGAACACCCCAAGGATAATGCCGATACCCAAAGAGCAGAGAAGTCCGAAATACTCGAAATTCAGATGAAGAAACTCTTTTATTCCTGTGATAACAGGCATATAAAGACCGAATGTGAGAAGTATGGTGGAGCCTGAAATGCCGGGAAGCACCATTGCAGATATTGCGCACATTCCTGCAAGAACAACGAATATCACTGTGCCTATATTCATGTGAGAAACGTCAGCACCGCTGCCGGAGGGATTTATAAGGGAAATGCCCACAACGATAGCAATGCCGATAACAGCCCATACGATGTTGTAATATTTGCCCTTAATGCTCTCTTTTTCTTCCATTATCATGACCGGTATCGCCAGAATGATAAAGCCCAGAAACAGCGAGCTTACCTTGTAGATGCCGCTTTCAAACACGTTGGCAAGAACGCTTACTGCAAGAAGCATACCGATCACCCAGCCAATGCCAAGCTTTATAAGAAAGAAAAATGCTTTTTTACGCTTTGCATTGTCACGTCCCATTATGTCGTTAAGGGAATTTATGAAGCTGTCATAAAAGCCCAGCAGGAACGCTATAGTTCCTCCCGAAACTCCAGGGACGCTGTCCGCAAGAGCCATGCAAAAGCCTCTGAGTGCGTTTATTATCATACTTGTTTCTATGCCTTAAAAGGCATATCCTCCTTCCGTGGTGTTGTCTGCTTTCGTATCAGCAGACTTTTCTTTTGTTCTGATGTAAGCTTTTTCTACCTGTGTCATCAGCTTTCCAAGCTGTGCTTCCTGCATATCGTCACTAACGAGCGTCGCACTTTTTTCAGCCGAAGCCTTTGCCGATCTCACATCACCCTGAGCGAGAAAACACTCGCCCTTGTAAAGCTCACAGTTGCACCGAAGCGTCTTGTCAGCGTCACGGCTTTTCTCTGCGCTGTCAAAAAACTTCACCGCCGCTTCAAAGCGTTCGTTGAAATATTCCAGCAGACCAAGGGTGAAAAGCATTTGCCCATTGCGTTTATCGAGAAGACCTCGCTTGAAGTAATGCTCTGCCGAAACAAATATCTCGTTTGCCTGAGAAATATCTCCTGACATGAGCCTGCCGTAAAGAAGCAGTTCAAAATACTTGTTCTGATCTGAGGGGGTAAGCTTATCAAAAGCTATACGGTCAAGTGTGAGAAAACAGTTTTCAAAGCGTTTTTCTGAAATGTAAACAGCGGCAAGCTTCAAAAGCCCGTGACCCTTATCTTTGTTCTGCCTGAGAAGATATTTTTCAAGAAGCTCAAAATATTCGTCACAGCCGCCCTTTTTAGCGTAGAGCCTTTCGAGCTTTTTTATTTTGAAGACCCATATGAAAAGCCCTGCAAGCTCGACAATACACAGGAATATAAGACAAAGAGGAAGCGCTCTCATAAAGACGTTTATGCAAAACTGTGCTCCATAGCGACAGCCCTTTGAAAGCCACGCAATGCACATCACAGCATAACTCAGCACAAGACTCAATGCGGCAATGAGCCACAAGGTCCTTATAACGCCTTTATGCACCTTGCTCACCTCTTTGTAAATCATATCACATATAAGTAAAAATCAAATGTTGTCTGTGTAAAGAACGGGTAAAAATGTATAAACTGTTCAAAAATTTTTATATTTAATCTATTGCCGTCTACTGCATATCCTTATTTCTGTTTTTGAGAAGCTTCTGTCTTTTGCGTTCGTGTCTATCCATAACTATCTTTTCGCAGAAGTCTACGACTTTCTTCATGAAAGGCTTGAAAATGTAGAAAAATTCGCCCTCATAGGTAACGACCTCGCCGTTAAAGCCCTTTTTGAACTTGTATACGCCGTAGTTAGGGTTTGTTTCATCGTTGTAGAATGGTATGCCCTGAAAATCATAGATATAGTTTTTGCCCTCCAAAGCCCAGTTTATCATCGTCCACTGCATGAGATAGTTAGGGTAGAGGTTTCTGTGGTGGTTTGCGGAAGCACCGTAAACATAGCAGGTCTTGCCTGCATACTGTGTTGTTACTGCACCAGACAACGGTATCTGCTTGCCGTCCTCGTCAACATAGCACATGAAAAGTCGGCAGTGTTCAGGACCAAGACCATTGAGCATTTTTACAAAATACTCCTTTGAACGGATAGAGAAGCCATCTCTGATACCTGTTGCCTGCATGAGAGGGTAGAAATCGTCAAGAGCCTCAGTGCCGCAAGCCTTGCAGTAAACGCCCTTTCTAGGGGCTTTTCTGATACGGTTTCTCCAGTCAGGCTTGAAAGTCGCCATGACCTCGTCAGGGGTCTTGCCCTCGATATTTCTGAGCATATAGTTATTACGAGCCTGAATAGTTGTCAGCTCGGCAGCCTTATGTATATGCTGGAAGCCCATGTCCTCGATAAGCTTTGTGCACTTGTCGTCGCCCTCCTCGAAACAAGGATCCCACATAAACTGGTAGCATTTGTATTTCTTTGCAAGCACCTTTACGCCCTCGAAAAGGTCGGTCATGACCTCTTTATCAGACCAGTCGCAAACAGGGCCATGAGGGGCATACATAAAAGTAACACCGAAAATAGGCACTTTTTTGATTATGATAAGGCAAGTTCCACGGATATTGCCGTCAGCGTCACGGGAGATAACAGCGTCCCAGCCCCAGTTGTCCTTTACCTTCGGCCATTTGAGGGATTGCATGAAATTGCCGTATTTGCTGGTGCTTGCGAACTGTTCATATTCTGCAAGGAGTTTTTCATCGGACTTATTGATTATTTCCATTTTATAAAGATCCTCTCTGTAAGAATTTTTCTGTTATTATGCACTATTTCATTTATTATACTACATATTACGGGAAAAATCAAGGGGGGAGGGGAGTTTAAGTGAGGAGTGAGGAGTGAGGAATGAGGAATTGGCATAGCAATCCAAAGAAAATTACAAGCATGAAGTAAAATAAAGTACCGAGCGAAACGATTTTGCGGTGACAGAAACTTGCACGAATATTTGTAGGGGCGAACAGCGTTCGCCCATGCTCAGAAATTGCTGTAAATTCAGCATTGTAGGGGACGGCGCCCTCGACGTCCCGATTTCGGAACGTTACCATTTGTAAGATTGCAAAAAAACTTGTGTAATTTCGCCATATATCGGTCGCCACTACGATACATGACTGGTACGCTACACAATTGAGGTAAACCAAACGAGCGAATGATGTTCGCCCCTACATTATGTTGACACAAAAAAGGACAGCACTTTGAAAATGCTGTCCTTTTTCTATATTCATACAGGTCTATCTTTCCATTTTCCAGAACTCTACAGAGTATGGCTTAAGCTCGCTGCCGCCACCAAAATCATGGATAGTGCCTGTGAGAAGCTCCTCTGCCTGACCGCAGCCTGCGTCAAAGTGAGCTGTGAAAGGCTGATCGTCAGCGTTTATTGCAACAAGAACACGCTCACCCTCGAACTCACGCTCGATTATACACTGCTTATTGGTAAGAACAGGTATTTTGATAGAGCCATAACAGAGAGCCTTGCTGTTTTTGTGTGCCTCTGCCATTTTTGAGATAAGCTCTGTAAGGTCGTTCCACTCAGGCTTTTCAAAGCTTACACGGAGAGCAGGGTCGCCCTCGCTCTTGTTTGCCTTTGTTCCCCACTCTGAGCCATAATATACACATGGGATACCAGGCATACCAAAGAGCATTCCATAGATAAGTGGCAAATGACGCTCATTTGTGAGCTGGCTTGCTATTCTTGATACGTCATGGTTATCAACAAAGCACAGCAGGTGCATTCCTCTGTATCTGCACCAGTTCTCAGGTCCGAACTGATTTTTCAGAGAATGGCATATCTCAAACATATTCATGCAGTTGAAGCTTGAATAAAGCCCCTTATAGCACTCGTAGTTCGTGCAGGAATGGAGCATTTCAGGATTTACCCACTGAGCGTAATCACCATGTAGAAGCTCGCCAATAAGGACGAAATCCTGCTTGAGCCAATCGCAATGCTGTCTGAGGCGCTTCAAGAAGTTCTTATCAAGGCAATATGCAACGTCAAGGCGAAGTCCGTCTATATCAAACTCCTTGACCCAATTTGTTATGCATTCCAAGATATGATCCACTACCTGTGGATTATTAAGGTTTAGCTTAACAAGGTCAAAGTGACCCTCCCAGCCCTCATACCAAAGTCCATCGTTATAGTTGCTGTTGCCGCCGAAATTGATATGGAACCAATCTTTATATGGTGAGTTCTCACGGTTTTTCAGAACGTCCTGAAAAGCCCAGAAGCCTCTGCCGACGTGATTGAAAACGCCGTCCAAAACTACCTTTATGCCGTTTTCGTGAAGCTCTTTGCAGACCTTTGCAAAGTCCTCATTTGTGCCAAGGCGGCAATCTATCTTGCGGTAATCTCTGGTATTATAGCCGTGAGTGTCGGAATCGAACACCGGTGAAAAATAGATAGCGTTAGCACCAAGCTTTTTGATATGAGGTATCCAATCTATTACCTTTAATATCCTGCTTTCCTCTTTGCCGTCATTCTCAAATGGCGCACCGCAGAATCCAAGAGGATAGATCTGATAAAATACACTTTCGTATGCCCACATAATATTATCTTCCTTTCTGATACTAATAGAAAATGTTGTTCGCAGATGAAATATGATTTGCTGAGAAAAAGCGGGCGAAAGCTGTTCGCCCCTACAGGGGTGGCAGGACGTTTCTAGTCCTTAAATTTCTCAGCTTATTTATATTTTATGAGATATCTGCGAAACTATAGTTAAACTGTACAAAATACAACATTACTATTATATCAAACTTTGGCATATTTCTCAATACTCATTTTTCATTAATATAATCCACACTTTTGTGCATTTTGTACAACTATTGACAAATCAATCGTGAAATGATATTATATTTATAACAAATGTCAAGGGTTGATTTTTGGTAAAGGCAGGGATAAAAACATGAAGAAGATACTTGTGCTTTTCACAGGCGGAACTATCGGGAGCATTACTACTGACGGCATAATAGATGTTGAGCGTGAGGGAAAATACGCTGTTGTGGAGGCTTACAAGAGTGCATACGGCGATGATGTGGAATTTGAATGTCGACAGGTACTTAATATACTCAGCGAAAACATGGGGTTTTCGGGGTGGGAGAAAATGATACACGAGATAAACAGCATTGACACGGCTTTATACTCGGGAGTTATCCTCACCCACGGAAGCGACACGCTGGCTTACACTTCTGCTCTGCTTGGAATGTATTTCAGGCATTTTGATATACCCCTTTTTATTATCGCAAGCAACAAACCCATTGGCGAGAAAGGTTCAAACGGGCTTTTCAACTTCACCTCGGCGGTGGGTCTTATAAAAGAGGGAAAATACAAGGGCGTTTTCACGCTGTATGAGAGGGTCATGCTTCCTACTAGGGTGATACCTGCAGACACCTGTCGGGACAGGTTTGGGGTATATGGTTATGACGGCTTCAATGATTTTTCGGTTTTCAACGGAGTGAGCGAGAATATGCTGTCACGCCCTAGGGAACGGATTTTCCATAATGATGTCAAATTTGAGAAGCGTGTTCTTTTTATAGAGGGTTATCCTGCAATGGACTTCGAGTGCTTTGTGCCAAACGAGGACACGGCGGCGGTGCTTTACTCACCTTATCACAGTGCGACGGCTTGCACTGACGTTTCAGAAGGGAAAAGCTATGCACTGACGGAATTTATCAAGCGGTGCATAACAAAGAACATTATGGTGTATATTTGCGGTCTGAAAAGAAAAGTGCCTATATACTCCACTGTGGAGGAGATAATAAAGGCAGGCAGCATACCAATATACACCACCTCAGCGGTGGCGGCTTATATGAAGCTTCTGCTTGCTTACAATCAGGAGGAAATGCCTGTGAAAGAAGTCATGGGGAAAGACCTTTTCTTTGAGGAGGTAAAATTCTCATAAACATTGTTTCAGTTATTGACAAAATGCTGAGCTTGTGATAAAATCAAAGTATATTAAAATAGTATATTTAGAAAAAATTACAACGGAGGTAATAAAAATGGCAGACACAAAAATTTCAGACTCAGTTATTTATATTGGTGCAGACGATCATGACATTGACCTTTTTGAGAGCCAATATGTTGTGCCAAACGGCGTTTCGTACAACTCTTATGTTATCATTGACGAGAAGATAGCGGTAATGGACACTGCTGACCCTAGGGTAACGGACATTTGGTTTGACAATCTTGAAAAGGCTTTGGGCGGCAGAAAGCCTGATTATCTTGTTGTTCAGCACATGGAGCCTGACCATGCAGGAAACATCAAAAAGCTTGCGGAGAAATATCCTGAAATGAAGATAGTGGGAAACGCAAAGACTTTCCCTATGATGAAGCAGTTTTTCACCATTGACGGACTTGACGATAGGTCTGTTGTGGTAAAAGAGGGGGACACGCTTTCTCTTGGAAGCCACACGCTTCAGTTCGTAATGGCGCCTATGGTACACTGGCCTGAGGTAATGGTGACATACGAGCAGAGCGAAAAGCTTTTGTTCTCTGCTGACGGATTTGGAAAGTTCGGCGCACTTGATGTTGATGAGGACTGGGCTTGCGAGGCTAGAAGATACTATTTCAACATTGTGGGCAAATACGGTGCACAGGTACAGGCGCTTCTTAAAAAGGCGTCGGCACTGGACATAAAGATGATACTGCCTTTACATGGTCCTATACTCAAAGAAGATCTTGGTTACTATCTTGGACTTTACAACACATGGTCAAGCTATCAGCCTGAGAGCAAGGGCGTATTCGTAGCGTATGCTTCAATACACGGAAACACTGCAAAGGCGGCTGAAAAGCTTGGTGAGATGCTGAAAGAAAAAGGTGCTGAGAAGGTAGTTATCAGCGATCTTTCAAGAAGCGACATGGCAGAAAATATTGAGGACGCTTTCAGATATGACAGGATCGTACTTATGGCAAGCAGCTATGACGGCGGTGTGTTCCCTGTTATGGAGGATTTCCTTATGCACCTTAAGTCAAAGAACTATCAGAACAGAAAGATAGGTCTTGTAGAGAACGGCTCATGGGCGCCTACTGCGGCAAGAGTTATGAAGGGTTATGTGGAAAACTTTAAGAATGTTACCATTGCTGAGCCTGTTGTGACTATACGCTCTACGCTTAATGAGGCTTCGGAAAAGGCTTTGGGCGAGTTGGCTGAGGTCATGGCTAAGGGTGAATAAATTTCGCTCAGTCAGATAAATCAGACACAAAAAAATGCGGGTGGCCAGAGGTCGCCCCTACAGATATGAAAAAGGCAGGACGTTTTGTCCTGCCTTTTGTGTTATATCACATTGCCGTCTGTGGTGATTATTCTTACTGCCACGGGGATATTTTTGCCGCTGTCGGTGACTGCTTTTCTTACTGCGTGTTCTATTCCGCCACAGCATGGAACTTCCATTCGGGCTACTGTTATGCTGCGGATATTGTTTCTTTTCACTATCTCGCCAAGCTTTTCGGAATAGTCTGTGGCGTCAAGCTTCGGACAGCCTATGACGGTTATTTTGCCTGTCATGAAATCGGAATGGAAGCTTCCGCAGGCATAGGCTGTGCAATCCGCAGCGACAAGCAGGTCTGCACCGTCAAAGTATGGTGCGTTCACAGGTACAAGCTTTATTTGCACAGGCCACTGCATAAGCTGTGACGGAGTTTTTGCTGACGGGGTATCTACCGGAACTGGCTTTTTAGCAAATGTTTTCATCATTGAGCCCGGACAGCCATGGAAAACAGGCTTGCCAAGGCGTTTTTTGTTTTCTTCCACTGCCTTTTCGTCATAGGCGGCAGCTTCTCGCTCAACAAAGGATATAGCGTTCGTTGGGCAGGCTGGAAGACAATCTCCAAGACCATCGCAATAATCGTCACGCATAAGCTTTGCTTTGCCGTTCACCATGCCTATTGCGCCTTCGTGGCAGGCTTTTGCGCAAGCACCACAGCCGTTGCACTTTTCTTCGTCTATTTGTATAACTCTTCTTATCATATGGTTACCTCCGTATTTTTATTGGTATCTTTCGTTTCGGCATAAAGCTCTTGACTTTATGCTATGATTATAATATAATCTTATCGCAAAGTCTGTTGTAATTACAACAAAAGCATAAAATTATTTCGTAAAAATGAGGAAGATAAAATGGATAATAAATACATCAAGATAATAAAAGGCACTCCCCTTTTCCAGGGCATGAGCGACGAGGAGATAGCTCAGTTTCTCAGACCTGACGGCAGTGGCATAAAAAGCTTTCGCAAGGAAAGCTATATTTTTCACGCAGGAGACAAGACCGCTTATTTCGGCATACTTCTGGAGGGCAAGGCGCTTATCGAACGTGACGAGCTTTGGGGTGGCAGGAGCATAATCGCTCCTTTAGAGGCAGGACAGCTTTTTGGGGAGGTCTATGCCTGCACAGGTGAACCGCTTGGGGTGAGCGTATGTGCAAAGGAGCAATGCACAGTGCTGTTTTTATCCCCTGAGTCTATTATAAAGGAAAGTTCGACGCTGACGGCTAGGCTTCTAAAGATAACGGCTATGAAAAATCTCAGGCTCAACGAAAAGATACAAGTGATAACCCCCAGGACTATCAGAGAGCGTGTTATGGCTTATCTTTCTTCGCTTGCAAAGAAAAGCGGATCGCACATTGTCACGACAAATTTCGACCGTCAACAGCTTGCAGATTTTCTCTGCGTTGACCGCAGTGCGCTGTCAACAGAGCTTGGAAAAATGCACCGTGAGGGGTTGATAGATCTAAATGGTCGGGAGTTTATACTGCCTGAAAACTGCTCTCGTGGAACGTGATTTGTTAATTTATATGTAAATAATAAGTCATTTAACCATATTCATTTTTTCTGCTCTTTTTAAAGAAAAAATGCATATTTTATATTGACACAACCTGCTTTGTGTTGTATAATATATATAGTGCCGCCGTGACGGTTCATAATTACTTAAACGTTTATTGCGGAAATGTATTTATTTACAAATGGTCACGGTATTGGGAAATTGATTGAAAGGATTGATTGCTTTGGCAAAGAAGAATGAAAGCATAAGCGACAAGATCGTTCGTTTGTATAAGGAGGGTTACTCCATTCCTGAGATAGCAAAAGAAATGGAGATGCCTAAGGATAATGTTCCGAGAATACTTGAAAAGCACTTCCCTGACTATGCAAGCTTTGAACAGCCTGTAAGAGAAGGTGCTGATGAAAACGGCAACGGAAAAAAGAGCGTTTTCAATATGTCTGTAAGCGAGCTTTTCGGAAAGAAGAACAAAAAGCAGGAGAATGTTGAGCCTGCAAGGGTAACTGTAAATCTGGCTATGGACGATGACGGATTTGTTGATCACAGTGTTGCGGCTATCGCCTCAATGCTTCAGAAAGGCAGAAGCGTAAACGATATCGCAGGATTCTTTAATAAAGATCCTGAGGATATCAAGGCTGTTCAGGGCTGCATGGACGAGCATTTCAAAAGAATGAATACATACAAGGGTCCAAAGGTTGAGCCTGCGTCTGAGCCTAAGGAAGAGCCTGCTCAGAACATAACTGATCCGCTGGCGGCAAGCCTTGCAAGCGGCATTGCAAAGAGAAAGAGCAATATGTATGCAACAGGTATCGAAACACCTGCAAAGGCTGAACCTGCTTCCGCTCCTGTTCCTCCTGAGGACAATAGCGTTCACCTTGTTACTCCCGAGGCTCTCAAAGAGGCTGAGGAAAAAGCTAAGGCAGAGGAAAATGCAAAGGCTGAAGCTACTGTGGCTGAGGAAGTTCCTACAATGGACGAGGTCGAGATGCCGTCCATCGAGCCTATAAGCCTTGATGACACAATGGTGGTTTCACCTGCCCCTGAGTCTACTATGCCGTCTATAGAAGACGAGATAGCTGAAAAGAAAGCTGCGGAAGCTGAAAATACAAATAATAATGAGGAGGGCGAGAATATGGGTATGAGTCCAATGGAAAAAATGCGTATGTTTGCGCAGGAGCAGATCGAGCTGAACAACAAGAAGATCGACGAGCTTAAGGCAAGCATTGCTGAAACTGAGGCAAAGTCTTTGGATCTCGGTAAGCAGGCAAGCGATATCTACGAGGAGATCGTTAAGCTTCAGGAAAAGGCTAAGGCACTCAACGCCGAGAAGGAGCAGGTTGATATTCAGATCAGTCAGGTAAACGCTGAGATCGAAGGCATTAGAAAAGAAAACAACGAATTCAAGAGCTATATGTAATAGCGTCTTATTCAAATCATATTAGGCAGGAAGCTTCGGTTTCCTGCCTTTTTTATTTGCAAGGAATGAAGTGGAAAATAGCACAGATGATAAACGAAAGAAGCAGGACGTCGCATTTCTGCCAAGCAGAAATTGCGCCGCTCCCCTACAGGTGATGGCAGGCTGATGTTTTTTGATTAAAGTCAAACTTTTTTGCCTGAAAGTATTGAAAAATAACGGCAAATATGGTACAATGCTTTTATAAACCTTGAAAGGATATTTTATATGAGCAATATACTTATTCTGGCATTCCTGTTCTTTGCAGGGTGTCTGATAGGCTGGGGGATAGAAGTTATTTTCAGACGATTTGAGCCTAGCAACAAAGCAAGAAAATGGATAAATCCCGGCTTTCTTATTGGTCCTTATCTGCCTTTATACGGCTTCGGGCTTTGCACCCTTTATCTGCTGGCGGGACTTGAAAAATTTATACACACTGACAACACGGCCTTGCAGAAGTTTATACTTTTTTTGCTTATGGCTATTGCAATGACAGTGATAGAGCTTATTGCAGGCGAGATATTCATTGTGAAAATGCACGTCAAGCTGTGGGACTACACTGGAAACAAATTCAACTATAAAGGCATAATATGTCCGTTGTATTCACTCATATGGGCGGCACTGGGCGCGGTCTATTATTTCTTTATACACCCATACATTCTTGACGCACTCAACTGGCTTGCGAATAATTTGGCGTTCTCGTTCTTTATTGGTTTTTTCTATGGCGTTTTTGCTATCGACCTGTTCTATTCCCTGAAGCTGGCAGAGAAGATAAAAACGTTTGCGGAAGAGAACGATATGGTCATCAGATACGAGGAGTTCAAACGGCACATCAGGGAAAGTTCAGAGGAGAGAAAAGAGAAATACAGATTTATGCTTTCCATGGGCTCAGGTGCAAGGCTTGGCAAGCATTTGAAAAAGTATCGTGACAAACAGCGTGCGGAGCAACGTGGACACAGGCTCAATGACTTTATATCAAAAATAAAAAAGTCAGATACATGAAAATTAACAAAATAACCATTGACAAAACATCAGCATGGTGATATACTGATTTCATATGTAAAAAACGTTGACGAAGACAGTAGGCTTTATGCGAAAATCTCAGCGAGCCGCCGACAGTGAGAGGGCGGTATGATTAGCTTCAGGCTGAATATCACTTCCGAGTTGCAGGCTGAAAATCAGTATGATAAGTAAGCTTCGCCGCTTTTCCTGCGTTAAAGGGAACGCATATGTCAGTATGCTGAAAAGGTGGTTTGCGAATGGCTTTACGGCTTTCGTCCTGTTTCAGGGCGGAAGCCTTTTTTATTGCATTTTATCTTTATGCGTAACTGATCGTTTATTACAAAATCAGAAAGGATTGATCTTCGTGTACAAAAAGGTTGACACCAATCTGAACTTCGTTCAGAGAGAAAAAGAAGTGGAAAAGTTCTGGGACGATAACAATATCTTTGAAAAAAGTATTGACAGCCGTAAAAAGGGCGAGTCCTATGTTTTCTATGACGGACCTCCAACGGCTAACGGCAAGCCGCATATCGGTCACGTTCTCACTCGTGCTATCAAGGATATGATACCAAGATACCGTGCTATGAAAGGCTATCAGGTACCTCGTAAGGCTGGCTGGGACACACATGGTCTGCCTGTTGAGCTTGAGGTAGAGAAAATGCTTGGTCTTGACGGCAAGGAGCAGATCGAGGAATATGGTCTTGAGCCGTTCATCAAGAAGTGTAAAGAGTCTGTATGGAAATACAAGGGCATGTGGGAGGATTTCTCCAACACAGTAGGTTTCTGGGCTGATATGGACAATCCATACGTCACATATGACGACAATTTCATTGAGTCAGAGTGGTGGGCTCTCAAGGAAATCTGGAACAAGGGACTTCTTTACAAGGGTTTCAAGATTGTTCCTTACTGTCCTCGTTGTGGAACACCGCTTTCTGCACAGGAGGTGGCACAGGGCTACAAGACAGTTAAAGAAAAATCAGCAGTAGTACGTTTTAAGGTAGTAGGAGAGGATGCATATTTCCTCGCATGGACCACAACTCCATGGACACTTCCAAGCAACGTGGCACTCTGTGTGAACCCTAATGACACATATGTAAAGGTAAAGGCTGTTGATGGCTACACATATTATATGGCAGAGGCACTTGCAGACAAGGTGCTCTCACAGCTTCTTTCAAAAGAGGACGCAGAGGCAGGCAAGAAGGCATATGAGGTGCTTGAGACATACAAAGGAAAGGATCTTGAGTACAAGGAGTATGAGCCGCTTTATGACTGCGCTAAGCAGGTTGCCGATAAGCAGGGCAAGAAGGGCTTTTTCGTGACATGTGATACATATGTTACTATGTCAGACGGTACAGGAATTGTTCATATCGCTCCTGCATTTGGTGAGGATGATGCCAATGTCGGAAGAAATTATGACCTTCCATTTGTACAGTTTGTAAACGACAAGGGAGAGCTTACAGCCGAGACTCCGTTTGCCGGTATGTGGGTAAAGGATGCTGATCCTGAGGTATTAAAGGACTTAAGCGGCAGAAAGCAGCTCTTCGATGCTCCGAAATTTGAGCATGAGTATCCACACTGCTGGAGATGTGACAAGCCTCTTATCTACTACGCAAGAGAGTCATGGTACATCAAGGAGACAGCAGTAAAGGATGACCTTATCAGAAACAACAATACAGTAAACTGGATTCCTGAGTCTATCGGTTCAGGACGTTTCGGAAACTGGCTTGAGAATATACAGGATTGGGCTATCTCACGTAACCGTTACTGGGGCACACCACTCAATATCTGGGAGTGTGAATGCGGACACAGAGAGTGTATCGGAAGCCGTGCAGAGCTCGCCGAAAAAGCAGGAGATCCAAAGGCAGCAGAGGTAGAGCTTCACAGACCATACATCGATGCTGTGACAATCAAGTGTCCTGAGTGTGGCAAGGATATGCACCGTGTACCTGAGGTACTTGACTGCTGGTTTGATTCAGGAGCCATGCCATTTGCACAGCACCACTATCCATTCGAGAACAAGGAAGTATTTGAGAAGCAGTTCCCAGCTAAGTTTATCTCAGAGGCAGTTGACCAGACACGTGGATGGTTCCATTCACTCATGGCGGAGTCTACACTCCTTTTCAACAAGGCTCCTTATGAGAATGTCATCGTGCTTGGACACGTACAGGATGAGAACGGACAGAAGATGTCCAAGTCAAAGGGCAACGCTGTAGATCCGTTTGATGCACTTGAGACATACGGTGCAGATGCCATCAGATGGTATTTCTACACAGCATCAGCTCCATGGATTCCAAAGAAGTTTTCAGGAAAGCTCGTGCTTGAGGGACAGCGTAAGTTTATGGGAACACTCTGGAACACATACGCATTCTTCGTTCTTTATGCAAATATCGACAATTTTGATGCTACAAAATACAGCCTTGAGTATGATAAGCTTGCAGTAATGGACAAGTGGATTCTTTCAAAGCTCAACTCAGCAGTGGCAGGCGTGGATGAGTGCCTGTCAAACTACAAGATTCCGGAGGCGGCAAAGTACCTTCAGGAGTTCGTAGACGACTTAAGTAACTGGTATGTACGCCGCAGCCGTGAGCGTTTCTGGGCAAAGGGCATGGAGCAGGATAAGATCAATGCTTACATGACTCTGTACACCGCACTGGTGACCGTTGCAAAAGC